>ENA-ORXR01001369-ORXR01001369.1-marine-metagenome-genome-assembly--contig:-NODE-1369-length-25889-cov-7.957345_pt1 | contig 25889 bp, 15 predicted proteins | sample MGYA00237866_ERZ511479 | MGnify/ENA metagenome assembly ERZ511479 | reverse complement strand
ACGGTAACTCCTGCAACACCCGGTTCGCCGGGGTCTTGCTGGCCGTCTCCGTCGCTGTCGATAAAGACCAGATCTCCCAGATTTGCACCCGCGCTTACCCCGGCATCGATGGTTAAGTCGTCGCCATTTTGGGGATCAAAACTGAACACACTCGTAAATCCGTTGGTGTCCGCATCGCTATCATTCGAGCCGTTACCCGTGTTGGTTCCGGTAAACCCGTAATTCATATTCGATGGATCGGCATTGGGCTCAAAGCCTACGTAGTAGTCACCCACCGTAATGTCTTCGAATAAATACATGCCGTTTGCATCGGTAAATACACTGTCTAGCGGTGTTCCGTCCGCAGCGTATAACACCACCAGCACGTTTTCCAAACCTGGCTCGCCCGGATCCTGGATACCGTCCATATCGTTATCTACCCAGACAAAGTTTCCGATATCCGCTACCGGAACTAGTCCCGTATCGTGGGTATCATCATCTCCTAACAATGGATCAAACGTAAATTGTGGCGTGATTCCGGTTAGTGGATCTGCCTCACTATCATTGGTGCCATCTCCGGTACCCTGGGGACTGAAATCGAAGTCACCCGTGGCCGTACTTGTATCAAATTCGATACTGTAATCTCCCGCCGGAACGTCTTCAAATACGTATTCGCCGTTGGTGTCCGTCGTGGTCGTGGCAATGATATTGCCCATGTCGTCAAGTAAGTTGACAGTAACGCCACTGATGCCAGCTTCGTTTGGATCTTGCAGTCCGTCGCCGTCTGCGTCGATGAATACGAAGTTTCCAATATCGGCCGTGGGGATTAATCCAGCGTCGATGGTTAAGTCATCACCCGCACTTGCGTCAAAGACGAACGGTGCAGTTTCTCCGTTTGGTCCAGCGTCACTATCCGTCGCATCGTTCCCGGTGTTACCAGCAGTAAAGTCATACTCCGTGGTACCCGGTGCCGTCGTTGGATCGAAAGCTACACTATAAGTTCCCGAAGGAACATTTTCAAATAAATAATTTCCGTTGGCGTCCGTGGTCGTGGTCGCAATTATATTTCCGGCAGCATCTAACAAATTAACGGTAACTCCTGCAACACCCGGTTCGCCGGGGTCTTGCTGGCCGTCTCCGTCGCTGTCGATAAAGACCAGATCTCCAATATTAGCAACCGGGCTGACACCCGCATCGATTGATAAATCATCTCCAGTGGTTGGATCAAAATTAAACACGGAAGTAAATCCGCTCATATCCGCATCACTATCATTGGAACCATTACCGGTATCCTGTGGAGAGAAAGTATTATTCATATTTCCAAAAGAAGCATTGGGCTCAAAGCCAACAAAATAATCGCCCGCAGGAACATCCTCGAATAAGTACATTCCGCTTGCGTCTGTCCACATACTGTCGATTGGAAGTCCGCTGTTGCCATCGTATAACACAACTAAAACAGAATCTAATCCTGGTTCACCAGGATCCTGAATACCGTCCATATCGTTATCTATCCAGACGAAATTTCCGATATTGGCAATGGGTATTAATCCAGCATCAATCGTCAAGTCATCTCCATTTAACGGATTAAACATGAATGGTAGCGTTTGTCCGCTGGCATCTGCATCACTATCATTCGTTCCATTACCTGTACTAGCAGTCGTGAATTCGTATTCCTGACCGCCAGGAGAAGTTGTTGGATCAAAGGCTACGTAGTAAGTTCCAGCCGGAACATTTGGAAATAAATATTCACCATTAACATCCGTAAATACTGTGGCAATTGGTGTGTTGGTCGCACTATCATAAAGCGTAACACTTGCGTTGACAACTGGCGCCTCACCAGGATCCTGGATACCATCCATGTCAGCATCAATCCAAACAAAATTTCCGATATCTGCGACAGGAATAAGGCCAGCGTCGTGGGTGAGGTCGTCGCCGGTGGTGGCATCGAAGGAGAAAGTGGGAGTCAATCCAACAGCGTTTGTTTCACTGTCATTTGTCCCGTCACCTTGAGCTGTAAGCGTGAAGGGATAATCTTCAGCACCAGGTGTAGTCGAGGTAGACTGATCAAATTCGAGGAAATAATCTCCCGTAGGAACATTGACAAACTCATAGATACCACTACCATTTGTGTAGGTCGTATCACGAGGAGTTCCATCTATATTATATAGAATTACCTGAACATTTGCAACGCCCATTTCTCCCGGATCAAAGATTCCATCCATGTCAGAATCGATCCAAACCTGATCTCCAATAGAAGCCAAAATCACAGAAAAGGAAGCCAGTGCTTCTTCATCTTCGCTTTGGTCACCATCTTCATTATCAGGAGTAGAATCGACATCTGTTTTGTCCACCTGATTTAATTGAACGGTGTTTTCAATTATGCCGGCACGGTCAATCCGGCCCATTATTTCGAGGGTTTCACAATCTCCTGGATTCATATCAGGAATTGCCCAAGAGCCATTTGGGATGGTAGGAGTATACGTTCCTTTAGTGGCTGTATAACCGAGAAAGGTAACACCATTTGGCCAAGTATCCTCGACGATTAAATTATCGGCAGCATAGATAAGCCCATCATTTACACTATTAATGTTACAAATTTCAATACAATATGTAACGGTATCACCTAGTTCAGGAATAGCCGGAATATTGCAAATTGTTTTAGTTACTTCGATATCAAGACACTCTTCATCCACTACTGTCCAAACAGGACTAACTGAAGGACAGGCATCAGGAGCAGCCAGGTATCCTTTTGCAAGATATTGCCCTGGAGAAAAAGGTCCTGTCCAGGAATTACTCATTCCGGTAACGGCCTGAATAATTTCAAAAGCACCACCAAGTTTATACCATTCATAATTATTGAAACCAGCATTTGTAGAAATAGTAGCAGGCTGATAACCCCGACAAAAAATATCATCTCCCATGATCGTTAATGGATCAACAGGATCGACCACCATAGTTATGCTATCTGTCACTCCACAATTGGTTCCAAAATCCAAGTTGACTCGGTATCCATAGTTTCCGGAAGCAGGCGCTGTGAATATTGGATCAGAAATCGTTGGATCACTTAAGTAAGTAGCAGGAGTCCAGGTAATTACTGCATCGTCTTCAAATTCTGGAGGAAATTCTAACTGAAGGTATTTTGGCTGATCGGTACAAGCCATCGTATCCTGAATACTTAAAGGAAAAGGCACTGCTAATCTTCGAATAGAAAATACATCTGTGCTCACACATTCTCCCGTAGATCCTGTAACCGTAAAAGATACGGCATCCATTATTCCATCCTGAATACCGAAATAAGCGCTGTCACCAACGATCCTCATATATCCTTCGGTTTCATCGAAAGCAAAATCATAATCACCACAAAATGCTACGCCAATTTCTTCACCCGGACAAAGGGTGTTAGTGACAGGAATTTCGGCTACAAAAGACGGAGAAATTGCGAAGAAAGGAGTAACTTCTGTATCACATTCACAGGAAGTATCGTAAGTAGATTTGATTAAAACCGGGCATGCATTAATTTCTTCTACCGCAAAGCAACCAGACAGAATTAAGGTATCCATGCTAGCAATAAACTGAGTAGGAAAGGTATCCGCTGCCAAGAAAGGGTCATAATAGTCTAAAAATCCATTGCCTAGTAAATCGTCAAAAAGCTCAACGGTTATATCTCCATTATAATTAGGACCAGGGTTAATAAAAGTTGCATCATAACAAATAGTAACCGGGTTATCGGTACCTGTACATTGTCTAGTAATTTGTAAATCTGCAGTCTCAAGAGGTGCCTTTAAATCGATACTAAAACGGTTATTCACGGAAGACTGCACCCAAACATCACAGATAGAGCCATCGCGAACACAGGTTTCATCTTCTACTCTATCCTTGATATCGACAATCAAATCGACATCTCCACAACCCGCTAATTCGTCCATAGAAGCCTCTAACTTTAAGGTAAATTGTCCTCCTACCGGAAGATTGGGAATTCCATCAAAACAGATTTGAGTTTGATCACCAATCATCGTTTCGATAACCGGACCGGTAGATTGCCCTGCAGGTATAGCATAAGCCAAAGATCCGGTACGATATGGTAGCGTCGGAGGAAAAGTTAAACAGATCTGAACATAATCTCCGGAAGGAACTTCAGAAATATTTTGTCCGGTAATAGTAAATTCATTAGTTAAGCCACCGCAGTAAACATTTGTAGGTTTAGCAGAGGTTAAAATTTGTGCGTGATTAATAGGTTCCGCACCATTAATGATTATTCTCTCGCTGTTTACTTCACCAGAAGAAATGGTGTTTGGACTACAAGGATCTTTACCAGTGGCTTCGAAAAACACCGTAGATCCTGAGATAAATTCGTCACAGACTGAAAGCACCTTAAATCGAACGACTAGCTGATTAGAGTCTAACCCAGCATTAACCCCTGGAAAACCATTTGTGTGAATAGACGTACTAAAATTAGCATCTTCGATGTAGGAAACATTATTTCCATTAATATTTGGATCAGGAATACTTGTAAACGGGGCACCACTCACTCCATTGTGTGGATAAGCGGCCTCAAAACTTCCCAGTACCAACTCTGTACCTACCAGTGGTAATTCCCAGAATAACTTAAGGTCTGTAACCAGTACGTCTTTTACATTCTTTATTAAAACAAACATTGTGACCGTATCACAAAGATCAAAAGTTCCTTGTGGATCAATAAAAGTAGACTGAATTTCGGGAGAACCGACCGTATATCGATAACAAATATTGTTACTAGTACAAGCAGTCGTGGTTCCTAATACTGTTGCCTGAATTGCGGGATCCATACACCCGGAAGAAGTACCAATACAAATTTCTGCGGGCAATTGCGGAGGAACCGGGCAGAATAACAATCTGGTTCCTACATTAATTTCCTGACAATCGCCAGGTGCTAAATTTGGTAAACTTACAATGTAAGTATTACTGGTTCCATCCGTAGAAACATATTGATAGGATAATGGATTAAGTGTAGCATCGTAAACATCAACAAGTCTTACACTATTATTAACTTTAATTGTTGTAATAACTCCTTGATGTGTAAGTGGAGGTGTATTACCTGCACAAATAGTATATCGATTTATTTCCTCGCTGGTACCTGGCACTTGGCTCGCAATCACATTTCGATCAATAGCCGGTGTCAGAGAAGGAAAACCCTGCCGATTATCTGTAACGGTAGCGTCGGAAGATTCGTTGTTATCTTTTAAAACCAGTTCATCCAGATTAAAGTAATTGTAATAATTTACCCCATTGCCAATTACCAGGCAAGAGTCTAATTCATTGCTGGCTCCAGTAGTAGGATTAAAATTACAGCGGTAATCATTGTTGGCGCCAGCAGGAGGGTCGTAAGGATATTGATAGTCGTAAGTTATTTTGTAATCATTTAGACCATTAATATCCGAAGGACACACCAGACAATAATCGTAGGTAATAGTCATCGAATCTCTAAATCCTCCTAAACCAACACCGAGTCCGGGATAATTATCGGTAAGGGGATTAAAAGTAATGGTTCCCGGGCTGGCACCCGATACGGTGCAGTATTCTTCTCCGTTTACCACAAAACAATCATGGCTGTCCGTGCTCTGAATGTCCAGAGGATAAGTAGCGCCTCCGGGAGTATTTATCTCTGCGTTTCCGCAATACATTAATGGAGAGTAAATTTCAATATCGGTATCTTTCATTCTAAAATAAGGACGATATTCATTTTGATACCACGATAAGGGAGTTGGATTGTCGACGGTAAAAATATGCTTCGCGGTACCACCACAGTCATCTATTTCCAGATCAGTCCGAACAGAAATATCACTTGGGCAGTAAAATTCGATTGGAAAATTTTCCCGACAGATACCCTGTCCTACCAAACAACCTGCAGTGAATTCATCAAATTTAGTGGCCCAAGTATCCTGGTAAACACGAGTAGCCTGGAAGGGTGCACCTTCCGCTTTGGCTAGCGGATTTTTGATGAGCGGAATTCTAACCCGCATAAAAAGAGAATCCCCTACCTGAAAATTATATTTTGCGTTAAACTCGTCCCAACAATTACCAAGATCATTCCAGCCAGCATAATCTACTCCCCGACATTCTTGTAGTTCACTTTGGTTACGGATTTGAATATAGATTCTACTGTTATCATAAAAATCGTAACTAGAATTTGTACTGTTATACGTTTTAAAATGATTATCAGCATAACCATCATAAGGTGTTTTACCAATAAACAAAGTCATTCCGTTAACCGAAGTAGATCTATTTCCATCTTCGACGCAAGCGGGTAAATCAGAAAAATCTATTTCTGTACGAGTGGTAGCACCTAGTTTTTTAACAGAAAAAGACATCAATTCCGTTCTACGAGCATCCATTTGTAATTCGGAAAGAGCCGCATTTCCTCCACTAAATGGAATCACCCGAAAGCCCATTCCCCATTCGTAGATATCCGTAAACGCATCTGGACTAAGAATTGAATAATGCGCTTCGTACATCATCGTATCGCCAGGCAAGTACCTGTTTCTATCTGCTCCTGTAATTGATTTGGGGTCTAGTTTGGTGGTCATGGTTGCATCGGTATATCCGACAGACTCTCGATAGACTTCAGAAACACCACTACGAAATACACAAACACATCCTACGTTATTAGGATTGGAACGGAACAAAATCGACTCGCAAGCTTTTACCGCTTCACAGGTACATCCACCCTGGGTACAGGTTTCTACGATCTGATGAGTACCCGTTGTGTATATATAAGGAGCACATAAAAAAGTATCTACAGTCAGTTCATAACTATAACAAATTTCATCTCCAATTGATACCAAACCAGCATCGATGGTTAGCATTCGCTGACCAGGGCCGATACTATCCCAGGTAATAGGAGCACCAGTAATCGTGGGAGCACCATTTACACTAATTTGAATACTGGAAGGATCGTTTACTTCAAGGTCATGGGTAATTCCACCATTTCCATCAAAAAATACTTGTAGTGCTACGTTGGAATTTCCGGCGGCACAGGGAGTTACACCACGCTGTTCGTGGACATAACACATTTCCACCATACGGGTTTTAGCTCCAGAAGTTCCGGTAGCGGCAAAATCTATCCCGGTAAAAGAAGTTCCCACTAGTGCAGCGTTGGTTCTACTAGAAGTAGCACCATCGACAATTTCAAAACCATCAATCGGTGGATAAAACTTGAATGACTGACCACAGTCTCTTTTTGCATCCACAAAAAACTGCGCAAAATCACAATTGATAACGCCACAGGCAATTGATCCTGGATCAGGCGGAGTGGTACAGCTATAGCCCATATCAATTTCTACTTTCAGCGTATCTCCTCCGGCTAAATCATCAAAAAAGCCATCCCCGTCAACATCGCTCAATCCTTCTGCCCCATCTACATCAACGGATAAATCAGTAAAGTCGATTACTAAATCATCATTCACCCAAGTATAAGCTCCTAATCCAATAGGATTTCCACCTACTCTGATTTCTGTAATTTCGAGGGAAGGTTTATTACAGGTTTCGAAGCCGATCCTCATATCCGTAAAGCGACCAGAAAGCGGATTACTTTGGTCACTATAGATTGTTAATCCAATGGTTCCAGGATCACCACAAATTGTGGGAGTACTGTAAATAGTGTCAATAGCAACCGGATTAGGACGAGCCGTGGGCCGAATGGTAAGTATTCGATCTCTCTCAATTTTATCACAAATGTCATCATAGCATCCCCATCCCGCGACATATTTTAATGGAAAACTACTCGGAATGGGACATTCGTCAGTTTGAAAACAGTAGGTAACCTGAATACGTTCACCCGTATTAAATAGGGTATCTACAGGACTTCCAAATGAATTTACCGGAAAAAAGCTTCCATCAATTTCCGTACGAATTATTTTGTTGGTGTTATCATAATCGTAAGTTATTGGCAAATTATTAACCAACACTCTATTCAAATTTAATGCTCCTGAAAGATCTATGTTTTGTAGCTCAAGGTAAAAATCTTCCAGATATGCACCGATTCCATCTTGCGTTAGTCTTACATTAAAACATTGTTCAATACCAACACGACTGAGATTAATGTTATTAGCAAGATTCCAGTTAATGGCAGGTTTTTTAATTGTTGTGTTGTAGGTACGATCTGGCGTAACAACCTGACTGCAGTTGAAAAAATTACCCATTGTATCCTGATAGGTAAAATTAAACTTTAGATCGACCTTATATTCCAACGCATCTTTGTCAACGGAGCAATCGGTAGTTGCGGCTATATAAGCGATATAGATTCCATCGGTGACTCCATCCAAGAGAAATCGAGGTTTTTCGGGAGAAGGATTTACAACCGAAATAAAGGTATTGGAGTCATAATGTGTGAGTTCAAATCCCGCATAGATCATTCCTGGCAGAAAGTCTACGGTCATTTGAGTACCTGATATTTCTCCTGGTTCTTCGATATAAATCAGGTAAGCAAGGGTATCCGGTTTTCCGCAGACGACCAGTTCGTCGGTCTCCGCAAAACCAGGAACGCCCAGTAATTCAACGACCTGAATTTCGGGGCATTGCGCACTAACACTGGCGCAAAAGAAAGAGGTTGAAATCAATGCTAAACAAAGCACAAAAGCTTTTAAAAAAGTTAAAGTGCTTGATTGGGTAAATTTTATAAACATAGTCTCAATTGTCTAAATGATTAGAGAGGACAGGACTTTTTTGACCTTCCACTACCTTAGTACTATACTTAAAGAACTAAGACAAGTTACATCATATCATATTTTATTTGCACTAATATGACTAAATAGTGACATTTTAAAATTGAGTTAATTTTAGGTTGGGCTTTATGTATTCACAATAAACTACACATGATTTGTGACAAAAAAAAAGAGCTAATCCCGAAGGATTGCTCTCTTTTATTTTCGCTCAATAATTGAACAAAAAGGATATTAAAAACCCGAAGGTTCTTAATGTTGTGTGTTGATGATTAGTGGTTTAAATTTGTTTAAAAACTAAATACCCTTACCCCTATTCAAGCGATGTGCCAACGGCAGGCTTAAAGCAATTTTCGTGTTAGAATTATTGTATAATTTGATATAATTAAATCACTCATACCGTTCCTAAATCTTATATTTACTTATCTTTTATCACTTTAAAAACCCAAAAAACATGTCACGAAATATCAATATTTCTCTAAAATTTTTTGTTTGAAAATTGTGCCTCCAGCATATTCTTACTGATTAATAAATATGTGGTAAAATTTGGATATAACTTCGGTGTAGAATGAAAAACCAAAGGAAATCTATATCGGTAAAGATAAGGGATGTACCAAAAAAATACGGGCTATTATTTTCACTAAACTACTATTTCTGATTGAAATTGATATTGTACGATTGAAATAGTTTTCCTCCTTCTCCACGAATTTCTACGTCAACGACTGGTTTGTCTTCGGTCCAGTTTATTTCAAAAAACCCAAAATTTAATTTGTCGGTTAGTTCGCCTATCCGCAGGTTATTTGCTTCAGAAGCATTTTCGTAAGTATGGGTTAATCCACTAGTTGTTAATTCTACCAATGGGTAATTTAATCCTTCCACTTTGATTTTGGATAATTCACCAATATGACGATCACCGCTCATCAAAATAGCACCGGATAATTGATACTTTGTAAGTAAGTTAAATAATCTTTCACGCTCATGAGGAAATGTATTCCACTTTTCGTAATTGTGTTGCGTTGGTAATATTTGAATACCAGACCCAATCAAGTGCACTTGCGCATCGCTGTTTTTAAATTCTTGTTCCAGCCATTCCCACTGTGCCTCCCCCAGGATAGTACCAGTCGAATTGATGATATACTGGGGGTTTTGTCCATGACGACGTTCTACCTGATCACGAAAATAACGTGCATCTAATAAAATTACTTTCACCTTTTTACCAGCTTCGCCAAAAGTATAAGCTTGATAAGCTCCCTCCCGTTTCCAGACCGGATTAGACTTTGGCACATCCAGAAAATTCAGCATAATATCCCGACTTTCCGAGCGTTTTGGATATTCTTTACCTCCGTCATTAACCCCATAATCGTGATCATCCCAAACGCCGATCACTGGAACAGCAGCCATTAATTTTTGATATTCCAGATTATTTTTTTGTCGCTGATAATTTGCAGCCAATTTATCCATGTCCTCCGTATCACCATATATATTATCACCCATCCAGATCCAGAGGTCAGGATTTTTTTCTATGATGGGTTGCCAAAGTGGTTGTTCAAGATCCGACCGACTGCAAGAACCTATTGCTATTCGGGTCAATATTTGTGATTCGTTTATCGGCAGAGCAGATACCTCCAGTTTTGTGGCGGAAACGCCCGTTTTCGTCTGACAACTGTAGTTGAGATTGAGGAATAATATAACAGCCAGCAAGAAAATAATCTTATTAAAATCCATAAAACAGGTTTATTTAATTGATCCTAAGCTGAAAAGGCTACACTGATTTGATTCAACAAAATACTTAAATCCAAGGTGTTATCTAAAGACCAAAGATCGTTTTCTTGTTTATTATTTGTCAAGTCTTCCATTACTGCGGCGGCTTCCATCTGAAAGCCATATTGTGGATAATCAAAAACAAATGACTCCTCTTCACCATTTTCGTCCGTTACCGTAAGCGTTTTAGCTTCGTGCCAACGTCTCGGAATAACGATCTTACCTCTGGTACCGTAAATCTCTGCAACGGTTGGGCTATCATGCAAAATAGTCGAAGACAGGATAGCCATTTTTCCAGCAGGATATTCTAATAGCATCGCATTGACTTCATCTACTCCCGTTGATCCTTTATGAGCGATTGCTTTGACCCGGTCGGGGTTTCCCAAAATCACACTAGCGAGAAATACAGGATAAATACCAATGTCTAATAAAGCACCTCCCGCTAATACAGGATCAAACAATCTACTCTTTGGATCAAAAGTTGCCTTAAATCCAAAATCTGCTTTTAGTGTTAGCATCTCACCGATGCGACCTTGGTTAACCAGATTGATTGCTTTTTGAAAAGCGGGTAAAAACCTGGTCCACAATGCTTCCATTAAATAGGTTTGCTGATCACGAGCCGTTGTTATCATTTGCTGAACTTCCAGTTGATTGATGCCCATTGGTTTTTCACAAAGAACTGGAATTTTATTATTTAAAAACATCAGCGTATATTCACAATGTCCACTGTGGGGCGTCGCAATATATACCACATCCAGTTCCGGACAATTCACCAATTCTTCATAACTTCCATAAGTATGAGTAGCATTATACTGGCTGGCAAAATTCTGCGCTCGCTCCAGGGAACGAGAAGCGACGGCATGTAATCGAGCATTGGGCAATGTCAAAAGATCCTGCACAAATTTGTGTGCAATGTTTCCAGGCCCCAATACTCCCCAGTTGAATATTTTTTTTGAGGTCATTTTATATTAAAATTTATTCCTGATTTATTTTAAGAAGGCGGTTGACTGGATAACCATGCGATAAAACGTGGATACAAGTAGCTAATCAGATCTATCGGTAGCCAAAGTCTATTTTTTTAGTAAATGCAGTACCCCGGCGGTCATCGTAGCAACTCCTGTACGAATGGTTGGGACAGGCATTGGCGCATATTTACTAGAGTGTAGCGAAGGCAATTTTCCGCCCGTTACTTTGGTCTTTTCAACCAGTTCCGGATCAACACTTCCCAGCCAGTATAACAATATCGGCACTTTATCGGCTGTTCGGCCATAGCGGCCAAAATCTTCGCCACCCATGACGGGATCAAGTTGAAGTACCTGCTCTTTTCCAATAGCAGATTGAAAAACCGGAAAGAGGGTTTCGACCAGACTTTCATCATTAAACAATGCGGGCGTAGATTCGTTACGAACTGTCACTACCGGTAATTCATCTTCGTGCAATCCCGCAGACAATCCTACTCCACGACAAGTTCTTTTTATTTTTTCCAAAATCGCTGTTCTAACTTCATCCTTATAAGAACGCAATGTCAACTCCAGTTTTACTTCATTAGGAATAACGTTTCCTTTCGAGCCTCCATGGATCGAACCAACCGTCAGCACACCCGGATCCAGTGGAGATATTTCGCGACTGATAATCGTCTGAAAATCAAGGATTAAGCGTGCAGAAAGCACAATTGGATCGATCGTCGTGTGTGGATAAGCACCGTGACCTCCATGTCCGGTAATCGTAATATCCACCATGTCTACATTGGCCATGGCGTAGGCTGCGCACATTCCTATTTGTCCGGCAGGTAAACTACTGCTGACATGTAAAGCGAGCGCATAATCTGGTTTTGGAAATTTTTCGTAAAGACCATCTGCCAACATCGCTTTTGCCCCTCCACTCCGTTCTTCTGCTGGTTGTCCAACAAAGACCAAAGTACCACTCCACTCGCTTTTTCGGGCCGCTAAATTACGGGCAGTCCCCGTCCAGACGGTCATGTGCATATCATGACCGCAAGCATGCATTACCCCTACCTCTTTTCCTTCGGCATCGTTGGTTTTTACTTTACTGGCGTATGGAAGACTGGTCGCTTCCACAATCGGCAAGGCATCCATATCCGCCCGAACTAAAACGGTCGGACCTGCTCCATTTTTTAAAACGCCGACCACTCCGTAACCACCAATATTTTCGGTAACGGTAAAACCTGAATTTCGTAGTTCTTCCGCCATTCGTTTTGAAGAAGCTACCTCGTGAAAAGATAATTCCGGATTGGCGTGCAAGTGTTTGTACAAATCCTCCAGATAAATTATATCTTTAGTTGTTGGAAAAGCATCCTGGCAAAACACGACCGTTGTAATAAATGTAATAAAAGTCGTTAATAGTGTATATTTTTTTATCATAAAAAATGGGATATTTTTTAAAAAGGAGATGTTAGATATGGTATTTTTTAATTAAATCGGAATAATGTTTTATGTAAACACGATTATACAAAAGTACAAATTAGAATTCAGAACTCTAGTATCTATAAAAGAATACTTATAACATCTGGCTGCTTCATAAGCGCCCCACGCCTTTAAAGTTATTTTAATAAACCCTTACTATGGAAGCAATTGATTTAGTTAAGATAAATTTTAATCCAGAACAACTAACATTACTTAATATTTGTCTGGCTTTTTTGATGTTTGGTGTCGCCCTGGATATTAGTAAAAAAGACTTTTTATATGTTATAAAAGCGTGGCGTTCGATTGTAGTTGGTCTGATTTCGCAGTTAATTTTTTTACCAGTTCTTACCCTGATTTTAATTTATATTTTTCATCCCCCAGTGAGTATCGCAGTAGGTATGATGCTCGTCAGTGTCTGTCCCGGAGGCAATGTCTCCAACTTTATGGTACATCTCGCAAAAGGAAACGCCGCCTTATCCGTTACGCTAACTTCTATCGTTACTTTGGGAGCAACCGTTTTGACGCCGGTAGGCTTTTATTTCTGGACTGGTTTTACCTATGGAGAAGCTTACCTGAATCAAGAGCTTAGCGTATCACCTGCTGATATCTTAAAAACAGTTGTTACTTTAATCGTTCTTCCATTGATTACTGGAATGGGTTTTAATACTTACCTCAGTGCATTGAGTAAAAAGATTCGCAAGCCAATTAAGCTGCTCTCTATTTTTGTTTTTATCGCATTTGTGGTTGTAGCGATTTTTGCCAATCTGGAGAATATTACAAAACATGTTTCCAAAATCCTGTTAATCGTCATCGTTCACAATGGTAGCGCTTTGCTGATGGGTTATTTTTTCGCACGTCTTTGTCGCTGTAGTGTTTACGATGCTCGGGCTATATCAATTGAAACCGGAATCCAAAATTCTGGATTGGCCTTGATCATTATCTTTAATTTTTACGATGGCTTGGGCGGAATGGCTTTAATTACAGCCTGCTGGGGGATTTGGCATTTGATCACCGGAGGTCTGTTGTCCGCCTATTGGTCCCAAATTACGCCCCGTTCATCAACTAAAATGTGACTTATTAAAGGTTTGTTCGTAAAAATAGAGAAAGAAATATAATAAAGCGAAATAACACTATCCATTAAAATAGCGTATCTTTGCATTACTTTTCCAACAACACAGCAGATATAATCCTCTGAATATCAACATTTTACAAACGTAATTCACAATTCAAAATCAATTAAATTTCAAAGATTATGGCTATTAACCTCCTCGAAATGCTATCCAGCCAAATAGGCGGATCACAGTATTCCCAAATTGGAAAATTCCTCGGTGCTGACGAAGGTACCGTAAAAAGCGCCATGGGCGCAGCACTACCTTCTATTTTGGGAAGTGTCATTAACAATGGTAACTCTAGCACTGGTGCTGCTGGTTTGATTAACATGCTTAACAAAGGTAACTTTGACGGTAGCATGCTTGACAACTTAGGCGGTCTTTTTGGTGGTGGAAACGCTACCTCTAGTTTGATGAATTCCGGAAGTTCTATTCTGAGCAGTTTAATGGGTAACAAATTAGGTTCCGTAGTGGACATGATTGGCTCTATGACTGGTATGAAAAAAAGCAATTCTTCTTCTTTAATGAGTATGGCAGCACCACTCGTAATGAGTATGCTGGGCCGTTATGTAAAGAATAAGTCACTGGATGCTAGTGGACTTTCCAGCTTCTTAGGTACACAGAAAAAACACGTTGCCGCTGCTTTACCAGCAGGTATGGGCAATATTTTAGGATTCGACGCAGGTAATGTAGGTGCAAAAGTTGGTGGCGCTGCTACCGCTGCAGCAACTGCAGGCCGAGCTGCCGTTGCGGATACAGCAAGTGCAGGCGGTGGTATCCTCAGCAAAATTCTACCTTTAGCATTGATCGCAATTTTAGCAGGTGCTGCTTACTGGTTCTTCACTGGCAACAGTGCAACTGGTGCTTTATCTGATGCTGCTTCCGGAATTACCGAAGGCGCTACAAATATGGCGGACAAAGCGGGTGATTTAGCTGGTGACGCGGCTGGTGCCGTTAAAGACGGAGCTGCTGCTACGGCGGATGCTGCTGGAAATATGGCAGACAAAGCAGGTGAAATGGCTGAAAATGCAATGGATGCAACTACTAAAGCGGCTCGTGAAGCTCTTGGTAGCGTAAAATTTGCTGCTGGTTCTGCTGGTGAAAGATTTAATGGCTTCCTGGCCGGTGGAGCTGAAGGGGACGAATCTTTCCGATTCAATAATCTAAACTTCGCAGTAGGTAGCGCAAGTATCGCTGGAGAAACTTCAGAGGTAGATAATTTAGCTGCTGTACTAAAAGCTTATCCTGATGTAAAAATTCAGGTAGCAGGCTATACAGATAACACTGGTAACGCAGATAAAAACAAGACTTTATCTGAAGCTCGTGCTACCAGCGTCATGAATCGCCTAGTAGCACAGGGTATTAATGCAGAACGTTTAACGGTAAAGGGTTTTGGAGCGGACAATCCTGCTGCTAGCAACGATACTAAAGAGGGTCGTGCTCAAAACCGAAGAATCGAAATCAGCGTAGTGAAGTAATCACTGGCTGACTGGATTTAATGCTGGTTTTATCGAAATAAAAAAGAGGTAATCGTTATAAAACGGTTGCCTCTTTTTTTATTAGTAACAAGGCATTGCCTTGTTCCTGCGTTGATCTGTTAACTTAACCTTCTCTGGCAGTCTTTTTTGAGTTTTTCAAATACTTTAGAGGACGATACCTATGCGTTAGAAGGACCGATTAACTAATCACTAATCAGCTGTTCTTAATGTCCAGGAAAAAATTAATAATTTGAAATACCTACTAATTTAGTTCCCGACGCACTAGTGCCTATTGGGGTATGGCTATTTCATTCATGGCAGCGTAATAAATTAAATACCATTGATCTCCATCACGGGAGAAGCGTCGCTGCATACCGTAATTTGCGTCGGCATGGCGAATTTTTTCGACAACGATATCTTCTCCAAAAGGCTGAAAATCTCTGATAAATGAGCCATCCATTGAGTTAAATGGCCGGTGCATCGTCCAGTTTTCTTTCTTCCAGAAAAAGTCAGTCAGATCGGTCTCCTCGGTTTCTTTTTCAGGAATACCTTCCAATGGAAAACGAATATGATTTAATTGAAAAATACTGTCTCGGTGAAAATTTTCGTAAAACTTTCGAAAGCCGGTGGGAAGTCCCTCTGGTGCAACCTCCTCCTGCTCCATTATCTGTTCGGTAGCAGCTACCGGGGTTGTCGTAATGGCCAGGCGATTTTTTAAATAATAAATAAAAAAAATGGAAGTGAATAAAGTACCCAGTAAAAAAGAAAGAACGTATTTCATTTTTTAATATTTTTCAGTTTTTGAATAGACTTTAGCTATTTGCCAGGGGGTGTTCATTTAACTGTGTCTAGTCAATTACTTCAATTTGAAGAATCAAAATTTAGCATTTACTTCTAAATGTTCGTCAGTAAATTATTTAATTAACCACCAAGGCAATTCAATGACTGTGATAAAAACAACCATGTCTCTGTCTCTTCACATTTTAGAAAAGCCAACAGCAAATTTTTGTTTAGACAATCCGCATATCTCCCGTATCCTCCAGGGCTGTTACCAAAACATATGCTTCTTCAATCAATTCGTACTTTACTTCAAAAAATTGCAAATACTCGCCTTTACTAATGTGGCCTGTACAGATTCCTCCTTCTGGATTATATCCAAAAGGATCAATAAATATATGCTCCTTAAAATCCAGTTCTTTCCGGCCATACGCCTTGTAGAGTGCTTCTTTAGCACCCCAATAGACGTGTAAATGTTCTAAACGAGAAGCATCACGGAGGCTCCGTATCTCAGGCTCCCGCATAAACTTATGAGCAATTCGTTCAATTTTTTCAATAATTTTTTGAATATCTACTCCTACCGAACGTGGAGCTGCGAGCACAGCTACCTGATTATGGGAATGACTAATTGATATCTCGTAAAGAGAATCTGATAGATAGGGTTTACCAAATTCGTCCTTGAGGCAGTTGCCCCGCATTTTACGACCCGACATGAGATGCAGCAACCAACGGGCCGCCAACCATTCCAGCCGACGATTGCCCTTTAATAATTCTAGTTGTTGATATTCCCGACGACGCAGTTGTAGCCGTTCTAAAAAATATGCCTCTGGTTCTTCAATATACCAGAGACCAAGTTCGCCCTCGGGCTGTATTTTTCGGTGAAAAGTTAGTGCCATACTGCGAAATTAGTTTTTTTTTACGACTCATCATTCCTTCCCGGGAAAACATCTTACCGACCACTGACGAATAACTACAGACCGCTACAATTTGCTATCTTTGTTCCATGCAAATCCTGGCAAAAAATATAGCTAAATTAACGGGCCACCGTGCTTCTGTGTTTGCGGTCGAAGCCGGCCCGGAACCACACACTATTTTATCGGGTGCGGGGGATGGCTGGATTGTACAATGGTCGCTTGATGATCCCGAAAATGGAAGACTAATCGCCAAAGTAGATACCAATATCTTTTCTTTGAAATACCTTCTATCTACCAAAACACTGGTGATAGGGGATATGCACGGCGGCGTACACTGGGTAAAACCAGGACAACCGGAAACAACTAAAGATATTGCACACCATAAAAACGGCGTTTTCGCTGTTCTGGAATTAGGCGACTTCATCTTTACGCTCGGTGGCGGTGGAAAATTAACCCGCTGGTCTAAAACGGAAGAACGAAGTCTGGAGAGTTTACAACTTAGCTACCATAGTCTGCGCAGTATTGCCTGGTCAAAATCCCGTAACGAACTGGCCATCGGTGCGAGTGATGAACATATTTATATTCTGGACGCAGATACGCTAGAGATAAAACAGACTATTTTTAATGCACACGGAAAATCTGTTTTTTCAGTTCATTATAGTCTGGATGAACGCTTCCTTTTTAGCGGAGGACGGGATGCCCATTTTAAAGTTTGGGATTGTCAAAAATCATATGCACCGATTTTTTCCGAAGCAGCACATTGGTTTACCATCAATGCAATTGCTTTTGATCCACGGGGTCATTTTTTTGCGACAGCAAGCCGGGACAAAACCATACGCATTTGGGATGTGACAGATTTTAGTTTAAAAAAATCACTCGACCTGAAAAAATACGAAGGACATATTAACTCGGTTAACGACCTGTACTGGTCTCCTTACCGGAATGAATTAATTTCGGCCAGTGATGACCGAAGCCTGATTATCTGGGCTATAAGTACTTAGGATCATTAAAAGAATAACTTATAACATTTGGCTGTTTATTTAATCGCCATTCCTTGTAAAAACAAAAAATATTCAAATTTTAAAATAAATATGCTATATGATTTTATCCGATACGAGTATTAAATCCGCCATTGTTACCGGTGAAATTGTTATTGAACCTTATGATCCAGCTTGTCTTGGCACTAATTCTTACGATGTCCATCTTAGTAAATTTTTAGCAGTCTACGAAGATAAAATTCTGGATGCGAAGAAGCACAATACCATCAAGGAAATTATTATTCCAGAAGAAGGCTTTGTTATTCAACCGGGCACTTTATATCTCGGCGTGACAGAAGAGTATACCGAAACTCACAATTCGGTTCCATTTCTGGAAGGTAAATCCAGTGTTGGTCGGCTGGGAATAGATATCCATGCAACCGCCGGAAAAGGAGATGTTGGTTTTTGTAATACCTGGACACTGGAGATTTCCTGTGTACATCCGGTAAGAGTATATGCAGGTATGCCCATCGGGCAATTGATTTATTTTTCGGTAGAAGGAGAAGTTAAAAACTATTATAACAAAAAGAAAAATGCAAAATATACCGAGCGTACACGTAAACCTGTGGAATCAATGATGTGGAAGAATAATTTTTAAACTTAATCCGTATTTTTAAACAGCTTTATTGTTAAGGAATGTTGATAAAATAAATTAAGACACTATGCTTCATCTATTTAATCGCCATTCCTAATGAAATGAAAATTATAGCATAATGAGCACGAAAGACATGAATCTTAAAATAATATCGGCTGGTGCCGGTAGTGGAAAAACATATCGACTAACGGAAGAAATGGTCAGTTTATTATGCTCAGGCGTTCGGGCGAGCGGCGTTATTGCTACTACTTTTACCACCAAAGCCGCTGCTGAATTACAGGAGCGCGTACGGATAAAATTACTCGAAGAAGGACTGGTAGACAAAGCCAACGCACTCACCAATGCACTCATCGGTACGGTCCACGGTCTCGGCGTAAAGTTACTGAAACGTTTCGCTTTTCTAGCTGGTGTTTCTCCGCAAGTCGATATTATTGCAGATGAAGATCAACAAATATTTTTCAATCGCGCGCTCGCCACCGTTTTACGTCTGGATAGAATCCGCGAAATGGAAAAATACAGTGCCCGTTTAGGGTTGAGCAAAAATGATTATTACGACTGGCGACAAGAAATTAAAAGATTAACGGATACGGCCCGGGCCAACGATTTTTCGACAGAAATTCTAGTTAAAAGCAGAGACAATTCTATCAAGACCTTAACTGCCTTTTTGGGAAAGATCTCTCCCCTGCCCGGAGCAACCATTTCCAAAAATTTTGCCAACGAGATTCGGGCCACTATTGACCGACTCGAAGCCAACGAAGATGTAACCAAAAAAACCGCCTCCGTCGTAGATACGCTCAAAAGTCTACTCCGAAAAATAGCGCTGGGCGACACACTCAACTGGCACGAATGGGTCAAAATTAGCAAACTAAAAGTAGGTGCAAAAAGCAGGGATGATATTGCTGAGCTCATCGAAATGGCCCATAACCATGATACACATCCGGAATTTCACGCAGATATTAAAAACTATCTAACCACTATTTTTGATATTGCCATGGAAGCCATTCAGGAATATGAGACTTATAAAAAGCAGCGTGGCCTGATTGATTATATTGACATGGAAATTCAGGTCAACCGCTTACTAGATCAGAAAACCGTTCAGGATATTTTATCTTCGGAACTCGATCTGCTGATGGTCGACGAATTTCAGGATACCAGTCCCATTCAGTTAGAAATCTTTTTAAAACTTTCTAAAATTGCGAAATATTCCGTCTGGGTCGGTGATCCCAAACAATCTATCTACGGTTTTCGTGGTGCGGAGCCTCGACTGATGATGGAGATTATCAAACAGAATGGCGGCATTAAAAAAGAAGATATTCAGGAATACAGCTGGCGTTCCCGCGAAGATATTGTTCATTTGACCAATGCTATCTTCACCAAAGCATTTAAAGATTTACCAAAAGAACAAATTCCCCTAAAACCCAAACGAACCAAAGCTGATAACCCGGACGATGCTGATTTCAAGGGAGAACCACTTGAGATGCAGGATGCACTCATAAACTGGCATTTTGAATTTGACGGGGAAGGACGAGCCCCCGGTAAAGACTGGATGAATAATGCGCTGGCAGCCAGTGTACGTACAATGATTGTTAGTAATGTTCCGATGATGGATCGTTTTTCTGGCAAAATGCGAAAGGTACGGGCAGGTGATATAGCTATTTTATGTCGTACCAATAAAGAATGTCTCAACATTGCAGAGGCACTCCATAAAGTGGGACTAAAGGCGGCCATCGCCAGAAGCGGTTTGCTAGATACGGCAGAAGCCAAACTAATTTTAGCCTGTTTAAAATACATGCTTCACCGTTCCGATTCCTTATCCATCGCAGAAATCTTGTTGCTTGGAGCCCATAAAAAAATTGAAAAAATAATTAAAACCAGACTCGACTGGTTACAACTGGATGATGAAGAACGTCGCTACAAATACTGGGGTAGCGATCAGCCATTGATCAAAAAGTTGAACAACCTTCGAGCCAAGGCTTCCGAATTATCCAGTACCGAAATGCTAAATCTTTTATTAGAAGCGCTGGATCTCCGAAGAATTATGGCGCACTGGGGAAACATTCCGCAACGAATGGATAACATTGATATGCTCCGTAAATTTGCGTTGCAATACGAGGACAATTGTAATCGACTACATGCGGCCGCTTCGCTCGGTGGCTTTTTACTTTATTTGAATGAAATGGCTGCTGGCGAAAAAGATGCGCGTGGTTCAGGAGATGGAGAAGATGCGGTTAACTTACTAACTTACCATCGTAGCAAAGGACTGGAATGGCCCGTGGTGATCTGCCATAATCTCGAAAACAGTTTTCGCGACAACCTATGGGGAATGAATATTGTGGCAGAATCAGCGGAAGTCGATTTGGATAATATCCTTGGTAATCGTTGGTTGCGGTATTGGGTCAATCCTTATGGTCTTCAACTTAGAGGTACGGGACTGGCACAACGCATCGAAGCTAGCCCGGAACAAGCAGCGAGTCGTTATCAGGGTCTGCAGGAAGAAGCACGTTTGCTTTACGTAGGCATCACCCGTGCCCGTGATTATATAATTTTTCCCAGTCGTAACCGCCCCTCCACCAAATGGTTGAATCGCTGCTGCCACGAAGGAGATGAAGATCGTCCTACCCTGGATAAAAGTACAAGTGAATCAATTTGGACCTGGAATAACCAACCGATTATTGTGCATCCGAAAGTAACGATTTTTGAACGGGATTTTCCGCAAATTGAAGCGGAAGAAAAGGAGTTAACCTATTTTGAAAAACGACCTGTTGTAAAATCATATCTTCCTTACCTGATTGATGCAGCTAGCTACTACAAACGGGGCGCACTCAAAATAAACCCTGGTGCTTCCAAAGCATATAGTAGCGGCCCCATGGTGGCAGATACCCAAAATCTTCCGCCACTGGCACGGCTGGTGACCGATTTTTTTATGGCCGATGATCTTGCTCGTACGGTGGAGAAAAGGTTTGAGATGGCTCAACAACTGGTAAAGCGATACGAGGCTGAAGATTTTACGAGTGCCAACCAGATTGCGCAATGGTCTAAACAATTCTATCAACAACTGGAAAAATACGGAAAGGGAAAAATTTATCGTTCCTACCCTATTCAACTGAAAATAGGTGCGCAGATTTTTAAAACCAAAATCGACTGGTTAATCGTTCTTGATGATCAATGTGTTATTATCAAAAATTCTAAATTTGCCGGACCAAAAGATCGTTACTTAAAACACGCCAAAGATAAAGCGGGTTGGTTGGTGCTATGCGAAAAAGGAATTCGTAAAATATTTTGTCCAAAAGAAGTAACTAAATTGGTACATTTTGCCCTGGGTGGTGAATTGCTTGCACTCAAAGTGGAGGAAAAAATTCCAAAAAAACTTTTATAATTCTTTTAAAACGCTTAAATTAGGATGTAAATAATCATCGTAAAAGCGCTTATCTGATTCTGTCCAGGTAATTAACCGGTTTTTTATTATTTTAAATCATACATAAAATTCCATTCATTTGGTAGCGCAATTGGTAAATTTCGCACAATTATAAAACAAAAACATGAAAGATATAATCATCTTATTATTAATTATTGGCCTTTGCTGGGGCGGTTATAAAGGAATGGTTTTACTGAGTAATTACGCTCAAGCAGGAGCGTCGCAATCCAACTCGATAGAGGAACCATTAGCTGATAATTCAAAAAAAAGACTTAATAAGTCTGCCATTGAAGAAATAAAAAAAAGGACGCCTCCATCAGAAAAAAAAGAAACTCCGATTATTAAAAAAGCTGAAAATGTTACACCTGCCGAGGAGAAGACCAATGGTCAGAAGGCCATGGAAGCCGTACGCAATAACCGCCTGGATATTGAGGGTAACCCCCGAAGTAAAGAAGATTTTTATAAAGAATCCGACGAGGAAGAGTCGCGTCCTTACGAAAGGAAAAATACTCCTGCCAAAAAATCTGCTACCAGCAATTTATCCGACGTAAAAGATCAAAAAGTAGCCTTGGCAGCAAAAGGAAAAGCACTTGCCGGAGAATTTAGCACCAAAGGAGGAAGTACTAAAAAGTCTAATACCAAAACTGCTTTTAATATTGAAAAAGGTGAAAATGAACCCACTCCATCCGTTGCACCAACGGCCCGTCCAAAAGAATATGGGCAGTCCAGTAGAAATTTTGTTCCCTCCAAATATATTTTAGTAGTAGGGTCTTACGCAAGTTCGGAAAATGCGGTAAAAGAGGTAATCCGCTTACAAAAAGCAGGGTATCAAAACGCAGGTATTGTGCTATCCGAAAAAAACCTGAATTTGGTTTCTCTCGGTACTTTTGCCGATAAAGGAACTGCAAAAGCCAAAGCTGCACAAATAAAGAAAACCGGAATTGATCTATATGTGAAAGGAATACGATAGCAGGATGTTGAAAAAATAGTGGCTTCGTTGCCATTCTAACGAATTTACCCTAATTTTGGAGGGCTATGACGGTTATCTGGCTTTTATTAAGCATTAAAGAACGGTTCAAAAATAACTTTACACTTTTGACTGCTTTTATTGCTACTACGCTGCCCCGCCGGACCGATTGTCAGATCGGGCAGGGTTCCTGAAATATCAATTTATTAAAAAAGTTGTTGTTCTGAGGGGAACAAAACAAATTGAATACCTGCTAAACTAACAACTGCAAAAACAAACACTATGAGCGGTCTATTAAAATGGATTGGGATGATGGTTCTCGTCATCTGTATGGGTATATGGATGATTACTATACTCAAAACTTGCAAACAAGTCGATGATCCACTTCTTGAAAATACCATTCCCGATGACCTTGGTGGGTCTATCGAAGAAGGTCTCAGTGATGCCAAGGCAAACCTCGATGATCTTTACGATAAAGGAGCCGAAGAGATGAGCGAATTAAAAAAAGAAGCCATCGAAGCAAAGGATAAAATCGCCATGAAAGCCGATAATTTATCAAGCAAAGTTTTTGAAGAAGATCCGGAAGATATAACGGAAGAAAGCGAAGCGGAGGCCGACCGAAGAGCCATTGCGGCCCGTCGGGATCAACTAACCGAAAAAGGCAACGGCAGTAGCCGTTCTGACAATTCTCGAGCTGATGAAAGTAGCAGTACTGGAAAATATTTTGTCATAACAGGTTCTTTCCTTTTGGAATCCAACGCAAAGGATATGGTAAAACAGTTAAAAAAAGCAGGTTATCAAAACGCTGAAGTGGCGGTATTCGACCTTTCACAATATTATACTGTTTTTGCACGACGCTATAATACGCACGGTTCAGCTGATGATTTAGCGGAATCCATTCGTCAGAAATTAGGTATCGAAACCTACGTACACGAGAAAAGAGCACCGTACCAAAATCGGTAATGGCACTTGATATTTAGACTTGTCACCCTTTAACAAATTGGCTCTATAAATAGCCTTTTGTCCTTATTTCTAGATCTTAATTCTTAAAGGGTAACAAGTCTATTGTAAAAAAATCCCATCCGAAGTAATATCGGGTGGGATTTTTCATTCCTTACTCACCATCAAAAGCTCTTCTCCCCAGAAAACCAATTACATTTTTATTCATAATATAATAATGGTTCTCGTGCTTGGTAAAAGGAATTTTATGACGCGTCGCCGTTCCGACGTTTTGCTGAATGAGCATCAGATAATCCTTTCCTACCTCCGTAATAATGGCAACGTGTCCGTAATCATCTCCATCGTAGACAACTATATCATCCGCCTGTGGTTTAAAAACACCACCATTGATAAACTGATATAGATTCCGTTGTGGATTAAAATCTCCATCTCGTAAATCCCGGTTATAAAAATGCTTGGCGTGACCGTAAGTATCCGGCATCTCGTGTTTGAGCCGATTGTAATAATACCTTTTTACAAATTCTACACACTGCCATTTCATTCCATAATTATAACCACCTGGACTCACATGGCGTCCCTGCGATTCATAAGGAGATCCATTATAATAAACGGGAATCCCCCGGTATTCATCAATCAACTCACCGATAACAAGATTTTTTTCATGACGCTTTCCAGACAAAGGCTTATTTGTTTCTGGTAACACAATTTTTACCGGAATGGTCATCGGCTCGGCTCTTTTTTCAGAAATACAGCTACTTACTCCAACTAATAATAAGGCCAACACGATCATTTGCATTACGGCTCTCCTGCTCATATTTATCATCTATCTTTTTCTTTTCTAAGCATTTTTTTTGGTACGGATTGTCTCCGATTCCTGTTCAAATCAAATCAATATTCGTTCCATGAGTTCTAGGAATGTTGACAAAATAAATGACGATTCTATACTTCCTTTTTTATTTCCACGGCAAAAATAAGATTTAATTTATAATTCTATTATTCATGCAAATATGAACGAAGTCTACTGCCGATCTATTTTCCAGAAATATTGCATCAAGGCAGTAAGCGTATGTGGGTGCTGAATGGTGCGGTCGAGAATTAACTGACGGACTTCTTCCCGAGGAAGACAAACTACGTCGATTTGTTCTGCAGGATCCAATTTAAGTTCTTGATTAACCAGTACCACATCTGTGGCGATATACTGGTGCAGAAGACTGTCCATATAAACAGGATTGGACTGAACGGGCCCCAGGTATCGCCAATTTTTGGAGGCATATCCAGTTTCTTCCAGCAACTCTCGTGCACAGGCAGTTTGCACGACTTCGCCTTTGTCTACCATACCACCGGGTATTTCCAGGGTTTCTTTACCAATTCCAAAACGAAATTGGCGCACCAGTATAATTTTTTGATCTGGCGTAATGGCCACTACATTTGCAGAATCTGCTGCCTCCAGTACCACGGCCTTCAATACGTGTTGATTTCTATTATTTTTTTGATGATCAATACGTACTTTGAAAATTCCAAAATCGGGACCTCGTTCGGATTTTAAACATTGATAAGGAGACATAAGATTGTGTGTTAAGGTACTATTGCAGGTTGAATAAATAGATGACGTTGTATGCATTAATTCTTTTAGGAATGAGTTAGGATCATTAAAAATAACTTTACATTCTTTGCTTGATATTTATACCTCATTCCTAACCCTTAACAGTGCGGTAACTTTTTAGATTAGCTAATTTTTGAGATTAACTTTCAAATAGGGATTGTTTTTTCGCTGTTAG
>ENA-ORXR01001368-ORXR01001368.1-marine-metagenome-genome-assembly--contig:-NODE-1368-length-25898-cov-15.064521_pt1 | contig 25898 bp, 35 predicted proteins | sample MGYA00237866_ERZ511479 | MGnify/ENA metagenome assembly ERZ511479 | reverse complement strand
CCCTTCGACCCACGTCAAGAACCGGTACCGACCGAGGTGACCGCAGCCACGTAGCAGTCCATGAGTAGCTTACATGGCTGTTTACGCCAATCGCTGGCATCCGTTGGCATTCGATGCCCGGTCTTACGGGTTCCGAAGGACAGTCGCCCAATCGCTCTTCTCGCACACGTCCGGCGCCCTTCCCCCGCCGCGTCTCCTCCGTGCCATTGATACCCGTCCCCCACCACCCACCCACCCACCCACCGACGATCCTTTCTGTTCCATCTCTACCACGCTGCTTTGATCATGGCCGCCAACTCCTCATCAAGCATTGGCACCGATCCCCTCGCTGACCCCAACTCCCACTCCAATTCGACAACGCCCCCGACCGTCACCGTGTCCGCACCACCCGCCGACAAGCTCAACTCGACTGCCGGCACATCCGCTCCGCGCCCGGCGTCGCCCAATGCACCGGCCAGGGCGTGCGCAAACCCTCCTGAAGAGACAGACCCGTCGCCGTCGCCCTTCAAGGGTCCTCGGCGCCGCTGGAGCCTCCAAGATGATTACATAGTGCTCAAGGAGATCGTTAACGCCCAGGCACACGTGTCGCCGTGGGGTAAGATGACGGCGCGCTACCAGCAGGCCGCTGACAAGTTCAACTCTGACCCGACGACGCGCTGGGAAACGGACCACAAGCATGTCAAGGACCGCTTTTTTCGATTGAAGGACAATTTTGAGAAGCTGGACAAGACCCGCCGGGACAAGTCGGGGGTCGAGGAGCAGCTCACGCCGACTGAGAAGTTGCTGGTGACGATGGTGGAGGAGTGCGACGCGCACAAGCAACGGACGGACGCCGACCGCAAGGAGAAGACGGCCACTGAGGAGGAGCTGACCCGCAAAGGGAAGGTGGTGAGGGACTTGGCCATGGCCTGTCGCACTGAGGGAGCCGCATCCGGCACGAGTGCGCTGGAGTCGGAGAACGACAAGGGCGCATCGAAGAAGACCCGGGCGCGCTCTCGCGCCCGCACCCAGGCGGACAACGGCGACGACGAGGAGATCTTCGCTTTGGTTGAGCGCGCTGAGGCGCGCAAGGAGGAGCTCGCCAGTCGCGAGCTGTCCCTTCGGGAGCAGCAGCTTGCCCATGACCGTGCTCTGCTTGAAGAAGCTCGTCAGCGGCGTGCAGAGGATCGGGCTGAGCGCCTGCGGAGGGAGGCACAAGACACTAACGCTGCAGAGACCGCACGTGTTGAGCGGGCGGCCCTGACGCGCGCTCTCGAGGCGTTGGCCAACAGCAAGACCAGCTCGGGTAACTGATGCTCTCTGATACCTTTAGCCGGTCCACTGCTTGGATTTTCTTTGTTTCTCCGTCAGGAATAAACAGTGCTTCATCCTACTTTTCATCGAAGATAGAAACAATAAGTTGGGCACCTGTGCTCCCGGCAACTTTTGACTCGTCGCCCGGATCCTGTAACTTTGTCTGTTTATTATTTCTCTCACACGCGCTTGTGGGAGAAAAAAATGGGGCGGTACCCATGTCGGATTTATTGGCACTGCAAGTAGCGTTCAATCGATGGAGCTGCACAGTCAAAGTACGTAGACGTCTGGTTGCCGTAGAAACAGGAGCGCATATTCCACAACAGGGCGCCCGAGAGGTACTGAGCGCCCACAGAGGTCTCGCATATCTTGAGCTTTCTCTTGAAGTCGAGGGACGTGAACTGCTGCTTCACTTCTTTGAATCCCCACTCAACCGCTTCTCGCAGGCGGTTCATTGCACCATCGTACGCTTGCTCCTCTGCGTCACCATCAGGCCAAGCACCATAGCCACGCTGTATCCAGGCACGAAGAATGTACGCAGAATCACCATAGATGCAAAACTGTGTCTCGTCAATGAGAAGTGTCGCCTCAAGCTGCGCGTCTACGCCAGACTCGTGGTACAAGAGCATGTCGTGACGGCGGCCCTCAACCGGTCCAAAAAGATGAAACAAAAGTCCGTCGGGGGTACAGATGCTCTGGAACTTGATGGCATGGCAGCGCTTGTGCCCACTGTAACAAACACGCTGCAGTCCACGGCCGGGTCGCGCAATGCGAATGAGGGTGCCATCAATGAATCCAACACACGTTTGAAGCGGGGCATCCTTACCTGCAATGGCGGCCGCGTATGCAGCCGCACGCTCTGCCATAAGCGCTGCTCGCCATGTCGTGATCAGGTGACCCCACCGCCCAATCAGCTCATCCACGCCCCGGCAGAATATCTCACTCAGAGACGATGCGGAGCGACCAAACAGCAACTCCAAGTCTGTCCACCTGCTAGGAGAGGCAAGGCGACGAAGGACAATAGCCAAGCATTCGATGGGAGACACATTGTAGCGACGCCGTGACACATCAACTTGCAAGTCCAACAAAGATGACAGTCGACCGAGGTCGGGCACAAAGAAGCGAAAGTTAACCAAAGCCTCCTGCTGGGAGAAGGCATTCAGATTGAATGCTACAGCACTGACGCGCTCCGAGCGCTGCAGGGACCGTCGGATGTACCCTCCAACTCGGAGGTATCGCGCAAGCACGGGCCGCATCTCATCAATGCCGTGACCGAGAGCAATCTGTGCACGAATGACCCGACGTAAGTGTGACCGTCGGCGCCGCAGAGCGCTGATGGCAACTTCAGACTGCGACACCATCGCATGCAGCCCTCGTTAGACCTCGCATTGACTCTCTACACCCCCACCAGAAGCCGTCCCTCAACCTCCTCGTGATCCGTCCAGTGTTCTTGACCCCGTCACCAGCGCCGTCTCCAAATCACCCGCGACCGTGAATGTACGCACAGGGCGCCGTCACGGGCGCCGTCGGCAGTCCACCCGCGATCGAAGGCGTACGCACAGGGCGCCGTCACCGGCGCCGTCAGGAGTCTCTACCCCGTCACACTGTAAGCGCAACGAGTGTGGACTGCCGAGCCACATTTGATACATGCCGAAGCTCCGAAGGGTGGATGTGGCTTCCTTAAAAACCCGGTCGGGCGACCCACAAATTACCCACATTCGATACCCACGTCGCAGTTGCCGAAGGTCTCTATTGATGCCGATTCTTTCGTAAATCGTTTTAGCTGCCGCGTCCCCCCCCAATCGCGGAGGATCAGAGACCCCACGAAACGAGGCTGCAACCGTTGTTGAATCAGCCGAGTGTCTAGGGGTCGGTGTGCACCACACGCGTTTGCCCGAACGCCAAGAGCGGACGCCCATCCCATTGGTCAGTGCTTGGCACGTCGTCCACGTAAAACATAGCCCGTTCGGGCTTCCCCCACGTCCAAGCTGCCAAAACAGGCTGGGCTCACAGATGGTAGGTGATCCTTATTGGATTATAATCATGGCGATTGTACTAAAAACAATCATTTTGAATTTCGGGGCTGATGATCGTAATCACGTGGACATACAGAGCGCATTACAGTTGGGCTTACATGATGGGGGCTACTAAAGAGCAGAGACAGCTGGTTGGCCGGCTAATTTGCATGATCAACTATTTCACTGGCTGTTTGGCAAGTTCGCGAGTGTCATTGGTGTCAACAATGCTACTTTAGGACATGCATTGGTCCACTTACACACTACGCTTCCACAGATTGCCGAACTGGCTACGAGCAAGGCAGTTTGACGCTTCTTATCGCAGGGAGGAGTACAGAGAGAGTCTGAGCGAAGTAACGGAGTGTCGGAGAGCAACACGTGCACATGAAGGTCGGCCTCTTCAGATTAAACGAAGGTTTCCATGGCAGCAGTACACAACTGCCACATAGCATCTTACATGGTACATCTGAGCAAGGTTGCGAGGTGTGGTCGATTCACGTTGACCACCTATGCGCTTTTAAGAGGCCATGCAGCGACTGGAGCGTAGGAGGACGCTTGGTCACAGCCACGGCGTCGTCTCGAGCAACCGCTCAGACCAGAAGTGAGTCTCACTACCCAGAAGAACCTGTCGCTTCAGCCCCTCCGTAGTTTGTCGCCCTCAGTTTCCGATCGGTGAAAGGAAAGCTGCAACGTGCTGAAAGTTTAGTGGTCGACAGAAAAATGTATCGCGAACCCATGACAGACCCCGGCTAGTGGCCGTTCTGAGCGGAGTCGCCGGTGTCACCGCATCAGCAGCTGTCAGACGTGATCCAGGGCTGATCACGTCTTGCCCGTGCCTCGTCTTGTATGCGATTTGAGAGCCGATTTCCCCAGTCAACGCTCCCTGGTCGCCGTTCTTTTGAGGTGGGGCGCAATATGGTCGATGGCGAAGAAGAGCGAAAGTGTGTTCATTTCTGGCTCGCGAGGGCTGCAAGCTCCGGTTGAAGGTGGGTGGGGCGGACGTACATGGAGTTTGGTGCGCAAAGTCAGGAAATGCGAAAGAATCACCCGTACCTCGTCGCCACGGTTCGTGTACCGGCCATCCTCGCCGAACGCCACCGTCTGTTGTGTGTGCCTTGTGTTTCAATCCGTGCAGGGCAGCTACGGCAGATGTTTTCCATGCGTTCATCGGAATAATATGGGCCTACAGGTGCGTCCACTGCGACCGCCTGCTCCTTAAGCCGACGACGAGCATGGTAGCGTGGCAGGCGTGTGCAAAGCTGCAGTCTGCTGGTTCGCCGCCCGCCATTGTCGCCCGCCTTCGGTGATCAGGTGCCAGAGGTCCGTGCAGTCAAGAGCCACGGGCGACGCCGCCCCGCCCCTCGGTCTTTGTGATCAGTGTCATTTCCGGAGACAGGGAGAGTCGCGACGTCAGAGGGCATTAGAGCCCCCTCTACCCTCTACACTCTCCCGCACTACTACCGAGCAGCTCTGCGCTCAGCCCACTCGGGCAGTGTGCCTGGCGCCCAGCGCCGCGACTGCGGCGCCACTCCACCCAGCCCCTCCCCCGACTCTTTGCGGCGCGACCACACCAGTAGGTGCTGCTTGCACGCCTCATCTTCCCCCGTCTACGGCCCGCAGGATTTTCACCGTTTAGACGTAGAGGGCTGTGGAGCTTTCCACGAGCCCACCATGGCCGGTCGCCTGGCCGGTGAGAGTGAGGACGCCGCTGAGCTTCAGCTTCTGAAGGAGCGCGGCAGCACTGCGACGCCCGCGCCTCTCGGAGCAGCGGCAGTGCCTCAGAAGCACCCCGTCGACCGTCACGTCCGGCCGCTTTACACTGGCGGTGATGCGCCGTCACACCCGCCGGTGCCGGCAACCGAGATACGGGCAGTCCCCAGCTGCTAGGTATTCCTCGAAGGCCTTATGGAAGGGAATAACAATGGCGAGAAGGACAATTCGGTGCTGGAGACATTGTCCAACGCCATTTGTCTGCGTGGCGTGAGACCAGAGATCCGCCTGCAGCATAAGAACGGGCGGGTACGCGTGTACGAAACGCGGCTGTCGCCGAAGAAGCTGAAGGTAAAAAATGACCATTTCAACAACTTCGAGCAGCCGCGCGTCGGTTGGAGCGGACTGGAGGGGCTGAGTTTCCGATGTCGAGGCGCGGGCGGAAGCGGCCCTCGCACGATATCGTGCGTCTTTTTGTCTCCGAGCAGGTTGGCCTCGTCGCCGCTCCGTCTATGAGACACATTGGTTTTAATCGATGGAGCAGGGATCTCAGGGAGTCCCACAGCGGCCTCGCTAGCTTGGCTACGCTGCGAGCTCATTGCCAGAAGCTTGCCGCCCTCCGTGGCAAGTAAGTCGTCGGGACTGGATCGAGGGCGCATCTCGTCTCCCTCACGGCAGCCATCCAGGGGAAGGTGGTCGCCCTCTGTGACGCCGACATTTTAGTTGAGAGGCCTGCTAAAAACACCGTACGCGCGACCACCGAGGCACCCTACCAGCCTGGCATGGCCCCGGCGGTGCTGTTTCCAGGACCGCCCCCGACCTCAGTGCCCGATGCAGGTCACCCTCGCTTCAAAAAAGGGTGGTGACCCCGGTTCGGTTAAGAATCTGTCTTCGATTTTCAATCAAGCCCACCCCAACAGCCCGTCAAGCACGATTCTGGTTTCCGCTTTCTTCTGCGATGAAGACAAGTACGATAAGTTTTCCGCCATCCTGGAGACGCACTTTGCCCAGATTGATACTCTCTTACGTGATGGGGTATACGGGCCCGGGGCGAGCCGGTCAGTGCGGAATATTCTTGGGTGCGACTGTTCTACAAAATGCGGTATCCTAGCCCAGAAGGGTGCGACGGAAACCCAGCCTTTCCTGATGTGCGAGTGCTTTCGGAAGCCAAGCAGCAAGCAGGCAGTGCTCGATGCGCTCTTTGGCACACTCCAGGACCTGTCTGCCGCCCGGGACCTGCGAGAGCGTAAGCACTTTTTTGCGACCTGCCGCGGAGATGGTGATGGTGCACCGGGGCGAGACGGACGGGGTTGTGGCCGGTCTAGAGGCGGGAGCCGCCTTTTCCCACGAGCTGGCCGGAGTCCTGCACAAGAAGGTGCGGGTGCGACCTACCTCGTACCACAGCGGCATATGTATCGGTCGAGATTGCAGCACTATTGGCGACAGCAGCGCGCTCGTGTGCTCCGCGCTGGTCGGAAAGTGAACGCAAAGCCATGTGGTCTCCTATGTGGAGGCCTGAAGACTGTGTAATCGTATCCGAACGACCCTGAACAGCGCCGCCAATATCCCCGCGACCAGGTCTCGGAGTTTCACACGGAAACGGCGGCCATGGTGGCAATGTTGAAGGGCACTTTTGGATGGCTGTCCATTTCCCCAAAACTGCACATTTTGATGTTTCATGCTTCAGACTTTTTGGCGCTTTGGGGCAGAATCGGCCCGTACGGGGAGCAGGGACTCGAAGCGTGGCATGGCCGCTACGGCCAAGGAGCCGTCCAGTGCCCGGGTGCGATGGAGCTGGAGCGAAACCGTCCTTTCTGAGGTCGATGGCCTTGACGAGGGAGGCGGGATCGGACGTCTTTGCGCGCTACGCGGTCAAGCGAAAACCTTCGGCGGTTGGCGTCCACAAATATACTAAAACCGGCAACAAGCGCCGGCGAGAAAACACGTCTCACGTTCCGGAGCGCGAAGCCGAGGCCATCAAGGCGGAGAAGAATAGAAAGAAGTGAGCGGCGGGGGCCTCTATGGATGCGGCTAGTACCGTGGGGGTGTACATGGCACGCAACAGTGGGCAGCATACATGATTGATAGGAGAGCCATGATTTTCCCAGAGAAGCAATCCGGTTGAGGGGGCCGGTGGTCACCAACCGCACCAACCACCAGCGCCCCATATGATACTTAGAATAAATCGTGCGCCTTGAGCCAGAATCAGTCGTCAGAATAAGATACGGAGCACTTGGGAGCCTGCGACAACCCCGTGAACTCTGACTCGTATGTTTGCCAGCTACCACTCTTGTGGGATCTAAAAGTGCTCTGGTGGTCATGGTGTACGGAGCAAACCGCATAGCGCATGAGAAAAAGCCAAAGAGCGGTCAAAATGCGCAGGAACACCCGGGGTTATGCCTGTTTTTCCACCAGATCGCTTGACTCAGATAGAAATGCAGGCATACCAAATCGGTCGGGGGGGTCTATGGGTGCCAGAAGAGACGAGAAAAAGCTCCCCGTACGATACATAGAGTAACTCGGGTGCTCTTAGCCAGAATCTGTCGTCAGAATAGGCATCGAAGCACTTGGCAGCCTCTGACAACCCCGTGAACTCCAAATCGGATGTCTGCCAGCTACCTTCTTTGTGGAAACTGCGCGTGATTTGGCGGTGCAGGTTTACGCAGCACATCGCATAGCGGAGTACATTGAGCCAGATATTTCTGCGAACGCGTGAATAGTGCCGGAGTTGTTGACGTTTCTGTTTTTTTAGAAAGCCTCTGGAAACAATCATGCCGCACTTCCCGCCAGGGCCGGTGAGAGGGGGCGATGTTGTCCACGTCGCACTGCTATCCTCTAAACTATGGTGGATGCAGAAAACGGGATTGCAGTCAACACGACATGACATAGAAGTGCGATTTGATTGGCTGATGCTGAGGCCGCCCGACAACTGTTGGCATGAACATGGTGTTGGCCTTCTCGCAAGAAAATGGTGTTCTCCGGCTGAAGGGTTGCATACCGTCTGCTCCCAAATCGAGATATTCGGAGAATTTCGTCTGACTCTTCGGGCCCGAGCGTCTCCTCGAGATATTGTGGCGCTAGATATGATGTTTCTCGACAGATTGTGGTATTTCTCGTGATTTTCTCATATGCCGATGTGCGTTTCCAGGCCGTAGGGCGATGTGGGCCAGATCTGTATGTACGTTTGCCGCAGTCTGGCGATTCCATTGGTCCACGTACGCTGCATGATGATTGCAACCGCACTGCATCCGCCAAAACTTGGAGGTTAGCAATATAACTGGTGAAGCAATTGATGCCTGATCTGACACTCACTTGCGACCACTGAACTGTCGCATTTGGACTCAGCAGCCAACCAGGGCCCGCAAATCGAATGAAACCCCAGAAGAAATACCTGTTAAGTACGCGTGCTGGCTGGACGGTTCAGTTTTGATCCTTGCATGACAGTGACTTGAAACAACTGGGTGGGGCCATGCAGTCTTGATCGGGCCCGACTAATACGCAATGGAGTGTGAACAATTTCAGAGCCTCTATCCGCAAGCGATGGCGGACAGATGAACCCTCTCCGCATCCCTGGCCTCATCTTCCCCAGCCCGTCGGCTGGAGATACAAACGTACGAGCCAGCTGTGCTCACCCCCCCTTGACTCTCCCACCCGACGGCTGCCACAGTGGCGGAAATCTCCCTCGCGGCCGGTCCTGCCCAAGGTCCGTCTCAATGCAACCCCCTGTCCAAGACCGTACCTGAGGTGCTTGGTGGGCCGACCATGCCACCCGTGGCCGCCGCATTCCCTGCACCAGGACAAGAACGGCCACAGAACGAGGCAGTTCAGCCACCGGCGGCGACGGTCGCGTCGTAGGAGAACCTGAAGTAGGCGCTCGAGTTGCGATTCAACAAGGCCAAAATGCCGGCCATTTGAAAGGAGGCCGGCATCACAGTTGGCGGCATCAAGTACGTCGTGGCTGATAGTCTGCTGCACGATGTGTCACCCGCCAAGCTCTTCCTCAAGATATCGAAGTTATGCGACCAGATCGCTGACAATAAGTTCCCCACGGGCCCTTTTTACTTTATGAGGGGGGGGTTGCACATCATCTCCAGGACGAGTGGACTGCTGTGCACGACACAGGCGTCGCGCGCGCCACAGAGCCCCCGTTCACTCGACGAGTCTGCCCGCTTGCTCCATGCAACATTCAGGCCGACGGTGTTCGCAGCCTTCGTCGTGGCAGAGAAGCACGAGTCGCGTGACGAACTGGAAAAGGAGCCGGTGAACCCTCATAACATCGTCGCGGAAGTCTTCAACAACATCACCTGGGAGCCGGACGCGCCCGTGCCGCTGCCGGTCCAACTGGCTGTCGTCGACGCGGGCGAGCGCACCTACGATCGGGCGCCCGACCTCCTGCGAACCAGGTGGGCGGACGTGCGGCGCGTGTAGTCTAACGCCCGCATATTGTACAGAGATAATGTCCAAAACGTGGTGTCCCTGGGAGCAAAATTGCACGTGTACCAGACGTTTGAGGTAGTATGCCACCTACCTTGGTCGCCTGTCCAGATCTGGCTCGACGAGAGGCCCAGATCGCAGCGGACCACAAGGACTCAGGGTCACTTGCCGAGCCAAGTCATTGGGAGAGTTAGGCAGAGGACCACTAACTAAGTGGCCGAGTTAACGGATTAACAAGCAGCTACCTGGAATACCGAAATTCGGAGGTGCATGCCGACATCGCGTAACCGTTACATCTTCCTAAACTCCCAGGGTTCTCATCCTGCACTAATGTCCATTCTACTGCTCCTGAGGCTCAAATGAGCCTCAGATGAGGCTCAAATGAGGTTTCCTCTCATATGGCCTGGAAACGTGGCCTTTTTGGGGAGTCTGGGGCACCCCCTCCGAGATTCCATGGTACACAGCCGCCGAGTTGGCCCATGGGTATGTGGAATGCGCTGAGTTCAGATGTATTCTCAGACAGAGCATCCGAGGCTGGGAACATGGTAACAGAGAGGCATAAAGAATAGGCTCAAATGAGGCGGATCGCCTCATGAGGCGGTCAGAAGGATGGACACTAGTATTTTGTGGATTTATGCCTTGCTTGTTTACTGGGCTTCGGATGCGCGGGGGCGATGCGTGAATTAACACCTTTCACTCCCAGTGGGAGCGAGTGGCTCTGGTGGGTCAGGGTGCGTGTGTGTGTAGGATCCTTTTTCTGCGTGTTCTGGGTGGGGTCCCCGAGCGTACATAAGAGGAGAGGTATGCGGTGTTGGTCCCGACCCCCTTCACCCACCAAGTAAATATTTGGCTCCAACAGCGCCGTGTCGTGTACGTCGGGGGTTTGCCCGGCCACACCAGTTGTGTGTTGTCGGTTTCGGCGTCTCTTCCGGGGTCCTAACTCGGGACTACCGGGCACACGGTACGTTCGCGTCCCTCCCTGGGGGTGGGCGTGCTGTACTGCCACAAAGTTTATTGCAGACGGCGAGTCATCGCTATTCAAATTGGATGTGCTCTACCCATGGTTCTTATGTTCGTGCTCACCCACTTTCGTGACCTTTTCTATCCGATAGTTGGCGCCAGCCGACGCCCACGAGGGTGGGTACCGCGTGTCGCTCTCACCGGGGGCTGATGGCACGCTCTCGCCCTCCCCGCAGCGCACTCGTGGTCGCAACCGCGGGGCGCAAGAGGAGCTGTTTGAGAACTTTGACAAGTGCACGGAGGCCATGGCCCCTCCACCACTGTCGGTCGCGCTGGGCCAAGACGAAGAGCCGGAGGCTCCCGCCCGTGCATCGAAAGCGGCGAATGCGCTGGACCAGACGTCGGTGCGCATGCGACTCATGAGAAATACGGCGGACAGGCAGGCAGAGGACATGGCTGCATCCAGGAACGTGGCCATTGACATTGCTGAATAGAGTATTGTTACAGTGTAGTCGGGTTGCGTCCGAGCAAAGACCCGAAATGCATAAGCCACTTTTTTCTTGTAATTTGTTTGTCTGTCCAGCCTCACCAACCTGTCCCACCTCACCGCCCCCCCATGCCATCCCCCACCCCACCCCATGTTTACAGCTTTCTTGACCAACCTTGTGCAACTACTGCCCCAACCCGCCGCATGAACTGCCCTCGTACCTTTGTTCCAGCACGACGACATATCATATTGCCCACCGTGCTACCAGTCGTATCAAGCAAGTGGCAATATATCAAGCAAGTGGCAATGTACATATTTTAATCCGCGGAGGCAACCGTGCAGAGCGCCGTGCGCAAGTAAGAAGAGCGCCATGGATGAACAAGAGAAGGTGCGCTGGTTTTAGTGAGGAAAGATGATGCAACAATGACGGACGCGTTAGGAGAATGCCCGCTCGGCATCGTCCCTCGCTATCCTGCGCAAAAAATGTTGACACTGTTCGCCAAAGATCAACAAAGCAATACAGAAAAGTAGGCAACAGAGAGGGAAACGACAGTGGAAAAATTGACAGGAACTCTACTCAACAAAGTGGACATCAAAACGGAGTGTGAAAGGACTACTTTGAGCTCAGGCATGTGCAATGACAGAACTCCGAGTAGCACTCCAGCGACAGAAGTATCGCTGCCACACACTACCCCGCACCGACGGACACAACACTCCTTGTATGACTGCACAACAACGTACTCAGCGGCGCTGACACAGCTTCCATCGAGGTGGAAGAGTAACCGCGACCTCCGCCTGTGGAGAAGAGAAGGGAGACCAGTCGCAAGCAGAGACGAAAAAGCCAAGCCAAAAGAAGCGCTGTAGAATCAAGACACACACAGAAGAGCAACTATGCAGGCCGGGGGGTAGGTGGGACCCGGGGTAGCGTTGTGGCTCCAGCACAGGTCGGGAGCGAGGCAACACCCTGTTACATAAGAAAGCCGAAACGGACGAGCACCCTCTCAGTCGGGCACACAGACAGGTACGGCGGGTGGTTGCATGCGCAAGAGGGAAAGTGAGCCGGCGGGTGCGTGTGCGTGTGGGCGACTACATACTTGGGCTGGCGGGAACTCGCGTGAGCGGGTGGGCGGGGCGTGCGCGGGCGGGTGCGCACGTAGAAGCAGGGGGGTGCATGGATACGCATCGCGAGGTGGGCTATACGGGCTCGTAAGAAACACCCGGTGGCAGCTGGTGGCGGCGGGGTATCACACCCCACGGTATGATTCAGAGAAGTAGACGCGGGGAGGAGCGGCCGAGGGGGTCACCCCGGGGAGCTGTTCGGTCGCTGGGTGGTGGGGGAGGTGGGGCTCAAAACATCCGGACGCAGCGGAGCGTGGGGCCCCGAACGCAGGAGTGACTTCCAGTGCGCGTGCAGGGCGGAGTGGCGCCCGCACGACGGTGCACGGGTTGGGGACACACAGCCGATGGTGCTGGCGCGCCGAATTGTGTGGGCGGGCGCTGCCGTGTGGCGGGGTGGCGGATCCCAGTCACCGCCGCTGGTAGAACGCACCGGAACTGGAAGTGTGCAGCCGTCTCCAGCAATGCGGCGTGTGGTGACAACTGTAGTTTGATCCCACCGTTCTGGACTCATGCTTACAATTCTGGTTTCCTATATTTTATCCTGCATGGGTGGACGCGATCGTCGGAGGGGTGGCGGACCGCTTTCCCAGGGTCTGGGCCCACAAAACTCCGACACGCGCACCCCCGAATCCACCAGCCCCACAGGATCTGAAACGTGCGACGCACGCCCCCAGCGGCCCACACCGCCCCCCCCCCGGCGATCGAGGCCATCGCAGCCGCTGGCCCGCGAGCATGTGGGGTCACCGGCGGGATAATGTGCCACTCCCGGACGCCGCCGTGTGTGGAGATGGTGGCTTCGTGCCCTGGGCCGCACGAGCCGAAACACGCACCCATGCGGTGGCGCCCCTACTCACACCCGCACGCCCTCGCCGCTACCCACCCTCCGACACCGAATTTCCCCCGCCACCCCGCGCCGCCGCCGGTCGGCTGCCACTCTTCTGTTTCTCGCAGCTACTGTCCCGCCAACCTCGCTTCCCCGCGGATACGTCCGTGAACCGCCGCTGCAGCTTCGCCCGCCCACTTCTGCCGCGGTTGTCGCTGCGTGTCCTGTCGGCGGGTCACCAGTGCTGCCCTCGCATAGAAGGCAGCTCGCTGTCACGATGAGGTCAGCGACTGCAGACCGCGTGTGCGTCACCACTCTTCTGCTTCTCTCGCCTTCCCCGCCGTCCCTACGCTGTTTTATTACAGGACAGTGGTCTTTCTCTTCCGCTCTGTTCTACCCCCCTTCCTCTCTCACGTTCCGCTCGTCTACAAGGCTTCCCAAGTTCTAAAGGCGCCTGATATGCCGCAGGAGGCCGTCGTAGGTGCGGTTTTGGGCGGCCGCCCATCACTTCGCTTCCTGTACTCTGTGGCGATGATACGTACAGCGTGGCGCGGGTGCGGGAAACGCCGAGACGGCAACGCGTCCTGGGGGGGGGCGGTGGACGGCGTCGAGGGGGAGACGGAGATGAAAGCCTGCTTGGAAATGCGGCGGCGGTGGTCGTTAGTGTCGAACGCGCGTACTTCTTCTCGAGCAGCATGTTCACGCACGCAGCCGATGCAAGACACGGAAACGTGCGGGGGGCGGGTTTGACACGCATTTCGAGGGGGTGTGGGGCTCAGTGGACTCGGCGGCGCGCCGGGGTCGGTGACCGACGGCGGACGGGCGACTCTGTGGACCTCATGCATTGGTTAAAAAACTCTACGGGCAGGCGGGCAGGGTGCAACTTGCGGGCTGGGTGAGAAGCCTCGTGCTTGGGATGGTGGGGGGGATGCGGGGTTGCATCGAATGGACGTTGAAGCGGGCATGTGTACGGTGACGGGGAAGAACACGAAGGGATTCACGGCAGCGGCTTCCACATAGCGTGGTGGTGTGAAACTTCACAGAAAAAGAAAACAAAATGCAAACACGAAGTCAATCCCAGTACGAGGCCGCACGTGCGAGTTTGCGTGTGTCCCTGTAGCGGTCCGGGTAGTCGCGGCGCCGATCCTTCATCACAGACTTTCTGTGCCTGTCCTACGGCCCGTACCGCTGCTTGAGAGACTTGAAAATCGCTCTGACAACAACAACTCCTACGAGACGCGCGTACTCCGTGTCAAGAGCGTGGTAAAGCGGCGACCGCTCCGAAAAAGCTTTATGGATCGCTCCCGCTTTGGGTGGGCAAGGCGCGGGCTTCACACACTTCCGAACAGCTGCTGCACTTCCAAGATGGACGCCGCGCCGCGTCTTCCCTTTGCGTATCCGTCTAACGCATTGTCACAATCTATTTCGGGCACCATTTCGAACAGCGGCACGCACTCCTCACGAGCATTTAACAAGGGGACGCCGGAATGCTTGCCGCTGGTCTGCAGCGTGGGAACATAATCCCTGTCGCGTAACAGAGCGGCCAACACCTCCAATTGCGTCGTTATTGGCGCAGCAGTTATGGGGCTGCTCACCGCCGACCCTGCCGCAAACGCAGGCAGCTCCGCCGGGGGCTTGAGCAGTCCGGAAGGGGGTGGGCGCCGTAGGTTCTGGATTAGCAGGTCGCGCGTGCGCGCGTCCTGCACCGCGCCGACCCCCAACATCCACGCCATCAGCGACCGCGTGCGGGCCATCTCTGCGGTGACGAGCTTCTTCACGTGCTTGATCGCCGCGTCCCCATTCTCCTTCAGGCTTTCATAGCCCGCCGTCCTATACTCCTCCAAACACTCCGAGTTGTAGTCTATCTTCAAGGATAGGGACCGCTTCAAGTCCAACGTGTCGACCGCGGACCCGGCCGCCACCGCCTCGAAAGCCGCTTTGACGGCCGCTGCCAGCTGCGGCAGCACGTGCACCACCGCGCTAGTCGCGACGTCACCGGCCACCCCAAAAGCGCTCCTCATCAGCGTTCAGTAGTTTTTAAACTCCTGGTTCGCGAAGAGAGGGTGCGTGAGAACGGCCCCATCAAAAGGCACGCTCGCCGTCGCGATGTGAGCCGCTCAGGACTGGAAGAAGACCGACCGCATCATGCAGATGAGTTCTAAAAACGAGCTCAGAGCCCAGTTGAACGCGTTGGCGTCCGCTGAAAATCGCGCCACCAGGGCGCTCTTCTCCGCCTTGACCCAGGTGCAGGTCGTTCTTTTTATCATTACCGCCACGGCACCGCCAACAGCAATGTTGACGGAGTGAGAAAGTCAATCGGGCGCACTGAAAGCGCCAAAAGTACCCTACGGTTCTTTAAAGGCCCGTCGTGCGCCCCCGAGCCGATTCCCATGTTCCCTCGGCCGTGGTCCCGGATGTCGCCGTCCGCGACGCCGCGCTCTTCGTCCTTCTCAGCCGCCGCCTTGCGGCCCAGATGGGTCTTGGCGGCCCAGTCGGGAAAGCCGGCCTCCATCATGACCGCCTCGAGGTGGGAGTTGTGGTACTCGTGGGACATCTGCTCCAGCGGCCCACCCGTCGCACATGGAACTACTAGCACTCGGTACCACCGGCAGAAGCTGTACGTGTTGCCCACCTCACGGAAAAACAGAGACGACACGCCAACAGCCGCCAGCTCCGCATCATGGGCTTAAAAACCGGCGAAAAGTCAAAGACAGGCTCATACTGGTGGCCGCCCGGGGTGTGAATCATTGCAGCCAACGCATCCGCCAGGGAGTCCAACGGGCACAGCCACGGGTCCACGTGCAGCAGCGCGCCAAAATTGCGCACAAGCCCCTCCGCCATCCTAATCCCGAAGAACATGACAGCAAAGGACGTATAGGTCCTTGCCGTTGGCAGAAAACATGCCGTCGAAGACTCGCCGCGCGATGGCACTCCACGAGAGGCCCCGCACTGTCTCCCCGCGAGCCTCCAGCGATTCCTGCAGGATCCGCAGCGCAATCAGCCGCACATGTGCGTTGAGCTGCAGCTCCGTTGGCTGCCGCACTAGCATGGCCTTGGAGGTCAGCGCCCGCTGCTTGTCCGTCATCGACATGCTGCGCTTTGCGACCATCTTGGCCGCCTCAGCGTCGCTCTCCTGGAGACGTCCGTCATGCTTATGACGTTCGAGGATGGCCTTAGCCGTCCAGTAGCTTCCGGCAGACACATAGTCGTCCATACTCTATCACTTACAGCAGGAGCATTTGGTCTCGTACCACAGCAGTTTGAAGAGTTTGGCCACCTTGGAGAGCGCATTGAGGTCATTCTGCGGCACCTACCTGCCCACCAGCGTGCCGAAGGGTGCGTAATGAGCGAGAGGGGAGGGGGCGCGATCGGTCAGAGTGTGGGGGGCCGGCGCGGGGGAAGGACGCAGTGCGTCTTGACGCGGGGGGGGCGGAACACAACCAGTGTGACCACTAGTTGAAGGGGAGGGAGGGGGGGCAGGTGCACCGTGTGACATGCGAAGAGGATGGGGGGCGGTAGCCGAAGTGGCCGCCTCGACCAATGAGGGAGCAGCCCCGGTCCTCGACAAGGCACCTCCAGGGGCGCCCACAGAATCGACACCCCAGTCCCAGCCCGCCAACCGGGGCAACATATAAAATTGTAGATGAAACCCGCCCTCTTGGTTGCATATCTTCGGGCTGGCGGGGTGGGTCCCCGGCCTTCGCCATTCGTCTCCCGCTTGGGACTCTTGGGGGACTGCCAGCGGCCGTCCGCCGCCGCGAGGGGGGCCGACAGTCGCTCCTGGTCACCGACCCGCGAGCTTTCGATGCCGCTGCCGCTGCTGTCTGACCTGCCTTCGTCAGAGGACGCGTCTTGGCGGCCGCAGCTCGGCGGCTCGGGAGGGCGTCCACCACCCGTGTTGGGCATGCGAATGCGGGGAGGTGGTTCCTCGGCGGGAGGAGGCGACGCTTGGCCTCCTCCTCAATAAACCGAACGAAGACATGCGGGCTCAGCGGCAGTAGACGCTCAGTGCCCCCCATCACGTATCTGCCCGTCTCGCACAACCCCTTGATGCACACCTATTCCGTGCACATGGTCTTCTTGTCGCACTTATGCGTGGCGCTTTGCGTGTGCCTGTCCATGTCGATGCACGCCGCGCTCCGCGCAACCTACACCTGGTGGTGGCTGCTGCAGATGAACAGGTGTATCACATGGCGCGCAACTGCGAGCAAGCAGCCGACATCCGTTCCGCGTGTGCGGCAGTAGTTGGCCAACACGACAAGGCTCTGGTACGCCTGTGGGTCTGACCGAGCCATTGCCTTGGTGCGCTCTTCCGATGCCGTCGCCACCACCGCCGCCGCCGCCGCACGGGTCGCCTGCACAGGTTTATGGAAGGTGATTTGCCCACCTCCCGTTTGCAAGGCCCCCATATGGATGAGCGGCGCTACATCCTCGGGCATTCCAAGAAGCAGGCGCGGCACAAAATTGCGCTCCGTGTAGGCAGGTTCGTTGCTCTGGAAGACGGAGCTTCCCGCCGACAGCACCGCCATAACTTCGCCCATAGGCGCGATGAGCACGTGCGAGACCGGCGGAACCACTATCTCGGGCACCACCACTGGGCCACTAGCCGTCGGGAGAGGCGGAAGGTGGGGGGGGGCGCCGCCGCTGGCGCATCCCGCCGTGCATGAGGGCGGGGGGTACTGCCTGCTGGTGTAAGACATCTGGCGTTTCATGCCACGTGGAAACCTGCTTTCAACATTTCACCCATTTCAAACATCACTTTCCACGTGGCACGCTTCCTACGTGACTCGCTGTCCGCGTCCAACATCCGCTACAATGGCCTCCATCTTTTTAGTGGAAGCTACGGACACGCCGATTGACCTGATCCGGCGTGAGGCCATTCAGCGCCCCGCTGACTCATCATGATGCGGCGTCTGACTCCGGATGATTCGGCGTCAGCTCAAATGCATCAATGGGAGTCGGTGTCAGTCGCGTAGGCCTATGGGGACGCGACGTCATTGTCAGCATCCCTTACAATCCGCTACTACGATTTGGGGCCAGCAGGGCTGGGTCGGTTATGCCCTGCTGTTGGGGCTGTCGAGCGCCGCACTATCTAATGGGAAGTTCTCTCTGTTCTCGACTTTCGTGTCGAAAGCCGCCTGCTTCTCCACGTTCCTTTACCTGCGCTTCTGAGCCATTTGGTGCCGCGTTTTGGCGGCACACGCCCGTCTCCCTTCGTTTTTGGCCCTTGTGGTGCCGCAAGGTGTGGAGACGAGTGCATGCATGTTCTGGGGCACCTTAGGTACCCCTGCGAGAGTATATAGTCCAGCGAATCGAGCTTCTTCGGGGGGATTGAGAGGGGCAGCCTCAGTTCAAAAGATAACCTTTTCCCTTGTGACCCCTCCCGACCTTTTCCACAGTCGTCACACCTATCGACATCCCTAGTGCCCTGCGTCGTCGCCCCCATCTTCTCAGAAGGGGCCTTCCCCGTCAACCGTTTCCCCTCCCGAGTACGTTTGATTCGCCACGTGTCCTGGCGGGTCTTACACCGCCAGCTCTCGCAGTGGCTGCTTCCACGAGAATAGACAGAAGCATTCGTGCGATAAGTGGGGGGAGCGGGGGATGGGGGTGGCCCGGTTGTAGCGATATGCCAGCTGCAATGCGCCATTGGAGAAAGAGTAAGAGAAAGAAGAGACCCCTGTTGTGATCTATACGACGTGAACAACCGCGGAGGTGGAGTCTGCAAGCAGCTCCATGAGCTTCACTTGGAGCTGCTCCGCGGCTTGACGGATCTCAGTTGCGTTCGCCGAATAGTTAGAGCACCAGTCTTGGAACTGCTCCGTGTGCGACCTCGTCACGCACATCGCCACCATCGTCAGTTCTTCCCGAGCAGCCCGCGCCCACCCCCCCGCGACGCCGGTACCAGCGGCGTCCCCAAATGGGGCCTCACCCCCAAAGAGTCGCTGTCGCTGGGCGACGGGTGGCAGGAACGGCGTTATCTCGCTCGGCGTGGTGCCCGGCTGCTCCATAAAGATGGGAGTCGGCACCAAAGCGTCGCCCGAAGAGTGAGTCCGCAACCCTCGCGCCATGGACGGGATCTCCGTATCCCGCTCGACCAACTCGGGCACCAGCTCGTTGCCAGTCGAGTCGGTCGCCTCAGCTGGGCACGCCTCGGGCGACGTCGTGGTTGTCAGCAGCGCGTCTGCCATCGGGCTAAGCTCCCCGCCTAAGTTGCCACAGAAGCATATTTCAATCACCTCCTGGCGCTGCACGAGGGCCAACGCAAGGCGCCGCTCGATACCGAGACGACGAACCGTGTTGCCCTCCGCCCGGTAGGCGTTCTCCAAGACGTTCTGTTCTGTTTCCCGCACGACCGCGGGCAGCGTGAACGTGGTAACGTCGGCGCCGTCGCTCCCGAGCGTGTGAGCGACCGAGAGGGAGTCGTCTCTGGCGGCGAGCGCCTCCGCATGCTTAAAGTCGGCCTTCAAAGTCGTGCCAAGCTTAAAGGCACACTCACAAAAGCGGATAGACGCCGTGTAGATGCCCGCCTCTGCCGAGAAGCGAGAGCGGATCGGCTCCGTCACGTACGGGAAGACAGTGTGCATGTCTACCAGCGCCTCCACTCGTGAGATGTTGCTTGTACGGGTTTTGAAGTAGGTATTCAGGAGCCGGATGATGCCCTCAATATCATTGTCGCTGACCATCGGCTCCGGCGGCGCGTTGCGGCCGGTGTGTTCCCGCGCGTGCGCGGCGGCGGCATGCACGGACAAATTGAAGACACCCTTGGTCTTCGTCTCGGGATCTAGACGCTTAAAGACGGCAAACAGCGGCGCGAGCAGCGTGCCCGTAGTGTGGAGAATGGCCGCCGACGCCTCCCGCTCCGCGACAGAGCCCCGTCCAGCGGCCTTGCGCCAGGACGCCGACAACAGCTGCGCCAGAGACATAAACATGAGGATGGCGCGGTCGATGGGAACGTCGAGCATGTTTGGGAACGCCTACAGCTTGGCAGCCAGAGCACGGAACTCCCGGCCGTACATCGCGCCCATGTTGGTCTTACCCTCAACCTCGTAGATGTTGGCCCGCGCGGTGTCGGCCTGCTGGCGAGTGAACCAAGCCAGCATAAAGAAGACAATCATGCGGATGATGTTGCTTGTACAATGCAGCAGGGGGTGCTGCACCGCGATGGGCATATCTGGAAGGATGGGGAAGCCGCGTACGCCTCCAAACGTGCGCCGCGCCGAGCGGAAGGCGAGGCCCATGGCGCTCTTCAGAAAAGTCGGAATCAGTTCCCATTAGGGCACGCCCAAGAGAGCGCAAGCATCCACGCGGCACGCCAGGTGGGTGGCGCCCAGCGACTCGTACGCCATGACGATCCCGCAGACTCGACACGGCACCCCAACGACGCCGTTGCCGCACACCCACAGCTTGGGACGTAGCGCGCACCATCGGCTAAAGCTCCACACGGACAACAGCCACTGAGTCTTGAGGGAGGCGACCGTTCTCGGCCACTTCAACGCCCAGCTGGGTGCCGATGGTGACCCCTTGTCAGCCACAAGGCATGGGAAGCCAGACGGGCGGCGCCTCATGTCCGCACAACCCGTCAGCCCGAGCAGGTGGTCCTGCATCGCGAAATCTGCCACGATGCGGAGCAGCTGGTCCATCCGCACCACCTTCATGGAAGAGGGCTGCTCCTCGAAGGCGAAGTCGTCGTCTGCAACCGGGGGGGGGTTGTCATCGTCATCCACTACCGGGGGGGGGAGGTCGCCGTTGGCACCTGCGCGCGTCGGCACTAGATTCTCCGCGTCCATGACCGCTGCGATGGCGAGCCTCAACCGACGGCCGACACCGGAGTGGAGCTGCCCCTCCCCGCCAAGGATAAACAGCATCGGCAAGAGCGGCGACTGCGAGCCCACAATGAACTCTGTTGACAGGGTAAGCGTCACGACTGTCAGTGTCCGCCGACACTCAGGGCCGCCGTCAGCAGCGACCGTCATGACATTGAAGCAGCTCCGTGGGTCGCCCGCAATGGTCGGGTTGAGCCCCTCGTCAGTGGCGCGCTGCACCAGAGCGGGCCCGTCAAACTCAAGCGCCACAACCTTGAGCCGCTCCGTACCGTCCAACGACTCGGCAAACGAGTTGATAGAAATTTTAAGGTCGGCCGCCAAGGTGGTGTCCTGGTCGGAAAAGCGGGCACTGCAGAGGTCGGCGTCGTGTTTGCCGTTGATGGAGAAGGACGCGGCCGAGCGCTTGACGCCGCTGCTCCCCAGGCGCATCTCCCGCCCGTCGCCAATGGTGCAGTGGCGCTCCCCTGTCGCGGCCGAGCCGGGCTTGTAAGCTCAGGCTTCCACTTCCCTCGCCGCGCCCAAAGTCCACAGCCGGTGTGGGACGGCGATGGCCTTGTCAACGCCGCTCCTCTTCAACGCGGAATACGTTGACCGCGACGGCAGCAGGCGCGGCATGGTGCAGCCGTGGGACACCCTCAGGCGCTCGGAGACAGAGCCGTCATTGGGTCGGCCAATGAGCTCCAGCGCCCGCCGTAAGCGGGAGCAGACGTTCGACCCGAGCACGTCCACAACACCGCGGTCTTGTTGGATGATCTGACCAACTCGCCGCCGGTAGAACGCAACTGCCCTCCTGGCCACACGGCGGTTGCGCTGGCGGAGGGCATATAACCGCCAGGGGTGTGTGGCCGCCGAGCTGGCTTCCGCCACAGACAGACCGGTGCCGGTGCGCGTCCGTGGTGCCAATCGCGCCGCCCGTTTGAGCAGGCTCGTGATGTTGGAGTGGATCATGGCGGTCCAGGTGATGTTGGTCCAGCTTGGCTCGTCCAACCCAGCTGGCTCGTCGACGTTGATGATACGGGCTATCAGGAGGATGGAGTTGTGCGTCGCGGAGAGGGAGGCGTACATGCCACAGGAAACGAGGCGCCCACATGCGCGCACGTAAACCTCACGGCTCGACAGCGTGGCCGCGCCGCGCACGTGGATGACGTGGGTGAACTTGAGGGGGTCGGCGCGCCGCGCGGGCAGCACGGGTCCGACGATGGTCCATGTCCCTACCCCGTCCTCAACTGAGATGCGTTTGCATAGGGAAAATGTCGAAGGGAAGCAGGCAGCCGCCACGGCGGCGGCCCCGTCAAAATCAACGCCCAGCTCCGGGTCCGTGTCGGAAAGGGGATCGTCCGTCCCCCGACGCCCCACCCAAGCCATCGGCGACCGCGCCAGCGGCGGCACCGGCCGCTTCGTCTCCAATGTCTCCGCCGTCCTCCGCTACGTCCTCCGCCACCATGCATGCGTGGGCAGCAGGCCCGGCGTCAGCTTCGGTCATGACGATGAGCGGGGTCGGGCGACGGGGGGAGGGACGGCGCGTTCGGGGGTCGGAGGCAACAATTGGGGGTTGTAGAAAAGCGGGTCTGGGTGGGAAGGCGAGAAAAAAGGCAACACGTGAAGAGGGCGGCGGTGCGCGGGACGGAGGGGGAGGAAGAGGGGGAGACGCGCGGCGGGGACAAGCAAAGAAAGCACATCCACACGCGGCACGGCCGTAGCACCCACACGGCCGCGCTCTGCAGGGCGAGAGAAGGGTGACCGCATCGGCACCCGTCGATGGGGGTGGCTTCGCAGGTTGGTGGATAGAGGCGGTGGCCCCGCGCACACCCCATCTCTGGGCATGATTGTGGAGAGGGGCGGAGGCGGACGGCGGCCTCTGCTCATGTGATGCCTCAAGCCGGGGCCGGGATGCACCGGTGGCGTTTCAAGGCGGGGCGCGCCTCTGCCACAGGAACAAAGATCGCGGGGGTGCCGTAGTGCCACCTGTTGACCGAGATCCTCCGAGATAGCACCAGGCTCCTAAACAATGGACCAAAAAAGTAGGGCTAATAGAAAAGAATGCACTCTAGGACGAAACTAATTCGTTAACACCACTTTTAAGCTCTTCGTATTCCAGATGTTTAACGCTGGCTGATACTATATCATGGGCGCTACATTGTTCTTCAAGTGAACACAGTACCACTAGATATGGTCGAGTGGGACCGGGTGCCGCTCTTGCTCCTCGCGCTCTGAAGCAGTTGTGCTCTCGCTCGTAGGTCTAGAACAGGGGCATCCATGACGGCCGCACGGAGAAGCATTGGATGGCGATAGGACGCGTCACGTATACCTATGCTACAGCACGAACACCACCACGTACACATTGCGATGGAGAGAAGGCTCCCTTTCCGGCTCCCGCTTCTCTGCCAAGCGCCGTGGACGTTGCTGTTGGGAGCGGACTGGGCACTGATTCCTGCGGCACTAAGTCAAACACATGAGTTGTCCGCTGGGCACTGGAATGGAGTTCACACCGTAGGCGTGCGTTGGACGAGTTCTCGTTCTAAGCGAGCAGTACAGCACAAAAGAGAATGAAGTACTGAAGGAATCTTTTGCAACGGTACGCCACACGCACGGGCACCCCACTCCACAATACCGGCCACAGTAAGCGGCACAAATATAAAGAGGAAAAAGAGAGCGAGGCACCCCTATCAACGGGAATGGATCCCTTTGACAATCAATGTTCATCGTCCTCGGACGAGGTAGGCTCCCGTACCACCCGCCGCACACGCTTGGACGGACGAGCCGCACCCTCATCGACACCATTCAGCACCATCCTCGTCAACTGCTCTCGCCGCCCACGGTTCCGAATCCCCGGCACGGGCGGCTCGGAAACCACGCAAACGACGAAGGCGAGGAGCGCGCAGTTGCGCAGAAACGCCGCGGGAGAGTTCGGTCGCTCGCTCCAGCGCCGTCCGTGAGTGACCTCGCCGGGAAGCAGGCGAAGAGGCTACTCCGGTTGGCGGCGTGGAAAGCCGCTCATCAGGCGCATGCCACACAGCCGCGTCTAGTCTACCCAACTCATCCTCTGAGCAAGCGCCCGCTCCCCTGGGCTCCGTGGGAAAAGGCGTATCGTTTCGGCGTTGGGTCTGCGACAGACGCAGAAGGTCATGATCGGGCGCCGCAACTGCCGCCTGCGCCTCGTATAGCAGCGGTGCCCCGGCACATACCACGAGCGCATCCTCAGGAACACGTCCACTGCCGCATTTGGCGGCACGTCGCCTGGCTTTCGTGCCAACAGGTCCTTCCGGAGCGAGACGTAGAGCTCTCCCTCCATCGCCTTCGGGGCGACTACCGTCGCAGGATGCGCGTCGATGATGCGCAGCAGGCACTTGTCGACGGACAGCGTCATCAGGGGCTGGACCGGCGCTAGCACCACGAGCAGCATAGGACGTAGCTGCGGTAACGGTGGGAACGGCCGGTGCCGGAGAGACGGCCTCCATTTCTGGGTCACGGACGGCCGAGGGCGGCGACGGCAAGCAAGTGCGTGCCGCCGATGAGATGCGCACGGAGGAGCGGCGAGTGGGCGACGTCGCGGTGGCAACGCCAACAAGAGCAGGCCCTGAACCGTGTCCTTGAGCTCGGCCGCTTTCCGCAAGGGCAATAGTAAGTGGGCCGCCCCGTGCCGCTTTGCTGGCGGCGCCAGCACGTCCGGCGCCGCGTCCATACGCGGACATTGGAGAAAAGGCAGAAGCCGGTGTAGAGGCGTGGAGGATGGCTGCGGACCCGCCGATGGCAAGCGAAGAGGTGCCATGCCCGCCATAGAACCCCAACACCCGGCGAGGGGGGGGCGCCGCGGATGAACGACGTAGAAAGCTCAACGTGAGCTGCCGAAACACAGGGCCGCCACGCCCTCTGTCTGAAAGCTTGGGTGTACCGCGGCCGCGGCAGCTGCGCGGAGGCATCCGCCTGTCGCCGCAAGCGCGACAATCAATGGCGAGAGCCAGAGAGAAGAGAGCGTGGTGGCGGGGCAAATTCCTCCATATAAAGCAAAAACACGACCCTGACGGGGCGGTTGGGGAAAGCGTTGGAACAGAGAGAAGGGGTAGATGTCTCAGCAGCACGACAACCCGTGATAGCTGAAGCTGCCAGTGCAGCAGCTATAGCCCACCGAATGGAGTGGACGAGAGGGGAGGATACGATTGTAGGCGGCCGCATCCCAGCACCGCCGCGGCTGTCACGGGTTCTTAAATTCCGGAGGGAGTGACAGTTCATCCATACGGGCGCCTCAAGGCGCGCCGCTGGCCGCACCAGCCGCTGTTGGTGGTGGCAGATGTGGGGGTCGCAAGAACCGACATTGCCAGCCCCACACGGTGGTGGCGCAAGCTGCCGTCGGCGGGGTGGGGCGGTGACGGCGGACACGGCGGCCACGGCGGCGACGGCGGAGGCGGTGGCGGCGGCGGCGTCGGCCACGGCGGCGCCGGCGGTTGCCGCGGCCGGCCGGGGATATTGTCGCCGCCACTGCGGCCGTTTTCCACCCCACACGTCCATAGGCGCGGACGGAAGAAACTCAGCGCCGACGGGCAGAGGAGCAGTGACAAAACGCGAGGTGGTAAGCACTGCTGCAAGGGGGTGTTGGAGGGGGCGGCGGAGGGGGGGGGGGGGGGGGGGGGGGGGGGGGGGGGGGGGGGGTGCGCCCGGCCGCCGGTGATCTCTGCAGTCAATGGCGACTGTGGCAACTGCTGGCATTGCAACGACCACAGCAGCGTCGGCCGCTGGCCTACGCGTCTGTGGTGGGCATTGGCCGGGGGCCGAGCAGCGGTAGCTCTCTGGCCACGGCTTGGCACGTACGTTAGAGTGTGATGACCGTTGCATGACGATCCGTCGATCCGAATCGCATGCGGTCACCCATGTAAGTCGCGAGATCCTTTCGCCCATCAGGGGAGCTCGAACCCCATTGGTCCAGTGGCGGCGCCAGAGGAGCCTCTTCTAACCGCAAAGTGCTTTCCGAGCCGACAGAAAGCGGATCCAACGGCCGGGAATGCCGACCATGACGCTACGTCCGCAACGTGCGGTGAGACTGGGCATAGAAAACATCGCGATGAGGTGCTAGCGTGCCTTCGAAACCGACGCCAGCGGCCGCCGCTGCTGCGGCCGTTGACACGGCAGCAGTTGCCACAGTCGCCATTGACTGCAGAGATCACCGGCGGCCGGGCGCACCACCCCCCCCCCCCCCCCCCCCCCCCCCCCTCCCCCCCCCCCCCCCCCCCCCCCCCCCC
>ENA-ORXR01001367-ORXR01001367.1-marine-metagenome-genome-assembly--contig:-NODE-1367-length-25937-cov-2.928345_pt1 | contig 25937 bp, 22 predicted proteins | sample MGYA00237866_ERZ511479 | MGnify/ENA metagenome assembly ERZ511479 | reverse complement strand
AAAAACATTGCCCGTTCCTCCGCAGTTGATTGTTCCTTTACAGCAACACGTTGGTGATGTCTCAAGCCTCATCGTAGCGGTTGGAGATAGCGTACTAAAAGGCCAGCCTTTAACCGCAGTTAACGCTTCACAGAAAGGCGCTATGGTGCATGCGCCAAGTTCAGGAGTTATCTCAGCTATTAAAGCACATCCTTTGCCACATGCTTCGGGCATGTCGGGAAAATGTGTTTTTATCGAAACCGATGGGTTAGATCAATGGGTTGAGTCAGTTGAGATAGACCGCGCGCCCATGAGTGGCAACAAATCAAATCATATCCGACAAAACTCAGAGCAAGCGGATTTTAATCAGCTTTCGGCAAGTGAAATACTCCACAGAATCGAGTCGGCCGGCATAGTGGGGTTGGGCGGTGCTGCATTCCCAAGTGCGATTAAATTAGCATCAGCTGGGCAGCAACAAATTAATACCTTAATTATTAATGCTGCCGAGTGTGAGCCCTACATTAGTTGCGATGATGTGCTAATGCGAGAGCGAGCCAATGGAATTATTATTGGCATCAAAGTATTAATGAGGCTCTTGAAACCCAAGCAATGCCTGATTGGAATTGAAGATAATAAGCCGGAGGCCATAGAGGCACTAAATAGAGCATTGCGAGAATTAGGTGATGACGATTGTCCAATTGATGTCACAGTTATAGCAACCCAATACCCTAGTGGTGATGCCAGGCAGCTAACACATATTTTAACCGGAATTGAAGTCCCTAAGAGTCAGCACTCATTGGAATCAGGCGTGCTGTGCCACAACGTTGCAACGGCGCATGCGGTTTACGAAGCAGTAGCCTTCAATAAACCATTGCTTTCTCGCATCGTCACCATGACGGGTGATGGCGTTGCTGCTCCCGGTAATGTCGAAGCTCTCATTGGCACCCCAATTAGCTACATAGTCGAAAAGCTGGGCGGCTATACGGCCAAGGCTGAACGGATGATGATGGGTGGGCCGATGATGGGGTTTGCTTTACCTTCAGATGAGTTGCCAATTATTAAAGCGAGCAACTGTATTCTGGTCACGTCTAAGTCGCAGTTAGCACTTGCAGCGGGCTCGCCTGAGGCTACTAAGCAGGTAATGCCGTGTATTCGCTGCAACAAGTGCGCAGATGTTTGTCCTGTAAATCTACTGCCGCAGCAATTGTACTGGCATGCACGTGCCCGCGATTTTGATAAGGCTACCGAGCACAAGCTTGCAGATTGTATTGAATGCGGAGCGTGTAGCTATGTTTGCCCCAGTCATATTCCATTGGTTGATTATTTTAGATTTGCCAAAACAGCAATCAAATCCCAACAGCAAGCGACAATCAAATCCAGTCGTTCACGAGAACGATTTGAGTTTAATGAGCACCGTAGACAACGAATTAAAACCGAACGTGAAGAAAAGCGCAGACAGCATAAAGAGGCATTATTGAAAAAGAAAGCTGAGGAGGCTGCTGTTAAATCAGTCGATTCCGCTAGTAATGCCTCTGTGGTACAAACAATGGATACTGAAAAAGCAGCAAAACAAGATGCAATCAAAGCCGCTATGGCACGCGCAAAGGCTAAAAAAGCAGCGATGACATCCGACAAAAAACAAAGCGATAAGGATAGCAACAGCGATGCAGTTTGATACGCAGACATCAGGTCTAGTCAATAATGCACCTGACGTGTCGCATCTAATGAAGCAGGTGTTATTAGCTTTACTACCGGCGATCGCCTGCCTTTTCTATTTTTATGGCTGGGGCATTCTGATCAACTTAGTGCTGTCAGTTGTGTTTGCAGTGGTTCTTGAAGCACTCATGTTGCTAATTCGTAAACGCCCCATAAAGCTGTTCCTCAGTGATTTAAGTGCCGTTGTCACCGCCTGTCTGTTTGCCCTGACACTACCGCCTTTAGTTGCCTGGTGGCTGCCGCTGGTGGGGCTGATTTTTGCAATTGTCATTGCCAAGCATTGTTATGGCGGGATTGGCTATAACCCCTTTAACCCTGCGATGATTGCCTATGCGGTATTGATTGTGTCTTTTCCCTTGCAGATGAGCCAGTGGCCCGATACCCATGTTTTGACTGGAAACTGGATTGGCTTGTCACAAAGCCTTGCAATTGTGCTTGGTAATCAACAGGTCGATTGGGATGCAATCACTCGGGCTACGCCGCTGGATGTCGTTCGAAGTGGCTTAATCGCTGGACAAAGCTATACACAAATCATTGCAGACAATAGCCTTGGGTTGATCGCTGCTCAGTCAACTTGGCTATGGACTTCGATAGCCTATCTAATGGGTGGCCTCTATCTATTGCAGCGTAAAATTATTCGCTGGCAAATCCCGCTATCAATATTGCTTAGCCTAGCTGCTTTAGCACTGTTATTCTGGGTGTACGATGATGCAAAATTTGCCTCACCGATGTTTCACTTATTGAGCGGGGCAACGATGATAGGGGCTTTTTTCATCGCGACAGACCCTGTTTCTGCCAGCACAACGCCCCTTGGCCAAATTGTCTATGGTGTTAGCATTGGATGTTTTATCTATATTATAAGAACCTGGGGAGCCTATCCTGATTCAGTCGCATTTGCTGTATTGATCATGAATATGGCCGTGCCACTTATAGATTATTACACGCAACCCAGGGTGTTTGGTCATGCCTCACTGAAGAGGAGGCAGGGTTAGCCGTGCTGAAATTCCCATTAAAACCTGTGACAGCGGCGGGATTGAGCTTAGGTATTTTTGCATTATTTGCAGTGATACTGTTAGCTAGCATCCAGTGGCTAACCAAACATAGGATCGCTGAAAACGAGCGCATCAGGCATTTACTGAGTCTTCATGAGATTGTTTCCCCAGAAGCTTATGATAATGACTTACTGGCGTCGATGATTCAGCAAGATATTGAAATAAATGGCCTGTCGGATAAGATTAAAATTTATGCTGCACGTTCCGGCGGCGTAGAAATTACCAAGATTTATGGCGTCACTAGTCCAGATGGCTACAGCGGGGGTATCAGCCTATTGGTCGGGGTTGATATGACGAATCAACTACGCGGCGTAAGAGTGACCTCACATATAGAAACGCCGGGGCTGGGTGATAAAATTGAAACCAATAAGTCTGATTGGATACTGCAATTTTCCGGTAAGTCTTTAAGCAATCCAACTTTAAAACAGTGGCGGATTAAAAAAGATGGCGGGGTGTTTGATCAATTTACGGGGGCAACCATCACCCCACGTGCCGTGGTGAATGCGGTTCGTGAAACACTAAAATTTGCCGCACAGAATAACATCTCGAAGAGACAGAAGCTCAATGAGTGACATCAGTTATAAACAAATTATTGTTGACGGCCTGTGGAAAAACAACGCAGGGCTGGTTCAGCTGTTGGGTCTTTGCCCTTTACTTGCGGTTACCAATAACGCAATCAATGGACTGGGATTGGGGATAGCAACACTGCTCACCTTAGTCATCTCAAATGCCTCCGTATCGATATGCCGCCACTGGATAAAACGCGAAATACGCATTCCATTTTATGTCATGGTCATCGCCACTAATGTCACGGTTGTGGATTTGTTAATGAATGCCTACCTGCCTGATCTGCATAACGTTTTGGGTATCTTTATTCCTTTAATCGTGACTAACTGCGCGATCATTGCGCGAGCAGAAACATTCGCCTCCAAGCAACCTTTAGCGGCTTCGGTTTTAGATGGTTTGATGATGGGACTGGGCTTTCTACTATTATTAGTCATTCTTGGTGGTATGCGGGAGGTTATTGGCAGCGGTAGCTTATTTTCTAATGCTTCTGTCATGCTCGGACAGTGGGCCGATTCGCTGAGCTTGCAAGTGTTTAATGAGAACTACTCAGGATTTTTATTAGCCATTCTGCCACCCGGAGCGTTTATCTGTCTTGGCTTTATACTGGCAGGAAAAAACATTGTTGACGGCTATCTGGAAAGGAAAAAAATTGAGAAACTCAAGCAAGCAAGGCGTTTGGCAGAAGCTGAAAGTCAGATTATAGGAGGCGTATCAGCCAATGAATAGACACAAGCGATATGAGATTTTTAGACGTTGGCATGCGGAAAACCCAGAGCCCAAAACGGAATTAAATTTTAACAGCCCGTTTGAATTACTGGTTGCTGTGACACTATCGGCACAGTCGACTGATAAAGGTGTCAATAAAGCTACCGACGTACTGTTCAAAGTTGCTAAAACACCGCAGGCTATTCTTGATTTAGGGTTGGAGAATCTTCGTGAACATATTAAAACAATTGGCTTGTACAACAACAAAGCCAAAAATGTTTATGCTGCCTGCCAAATCTTAGTCGATAAGCATGGGGGTGAAGTACCAGATAACCGAGAGGCGCTGGAGGCTTTACCGGGGGTCGGTAGGAAAACGGCTAATGTGGTGTTAAATACTGCGTTTCGCCAACTTACCATGGCGGTTGATACGCATATCTTTCGTCTCTCAAATCGTACAGGAATTGCCAAAGGCAAAGATGTGGTGCAAGTTGAAAAAGCCTTAATGAAGCACGTGCCAAAAGACTTTTTATTAGATGCACACCACTGGTTAATCCTTCATGGACGCTACATCTGTGTCGCACGCAAGCCGCGTTGCGCGGCCTGCAATATTAGTGATTTATGCGACTTCAAAGAGAAAAACTTATAAGCAGATGGCTTAGAAATTAAGTCTAATCTCAAACTGCCTCAGCATTATTTTAAGCTAGCAACAGTACGTCCTTCCGCAATCCACTGCTTAATGCCGCCTTGAACGTTATAAACTTTTTTGTATCCCAGCTGATCAGCTAAGGTGCGACTAGCGGCTTGCGTTCGATTCCCTGAATCAGAAATTAGTGCCACTGGCGTATTTGGATCAGCAAGTTGTACCAAATTAGGTAAAAACTCCGGATTGATGCCACCATTGCCGCGAAAGAATGTCAGCGCATTGCTGCCAGGCACTAAGCCCGTTTTTTCCCATTCCTCAGTCCGACGGATATCAATGAGAGTCACCCCTTGATCCAGTAAGTGCTGCAGGCCTGCATTATCAACATTTTTATAGCTTAGCTGCTGTTGCTTCGCTGTATTAGCTAATTTTTTAGCCGCGACATGCTTGGCCGCTATATTTTTAGCAGCTGATGATTGCGCCGAAACGTTTTGTACCTGAGAGTTGTTATCAGAATCACACGCGGTGATAGCGATCGAGCACACGACTGCTAGTAGCAGCTTTGAGGGGGTAGTTTTCATTATTATTTTTATTCTCGGTCAATTTTTTAACTGTGATAAGTTTAGCTCGAAAAATCACCAGTTCTCAAGAAGTTAGCGACGAGCTTACCTACCATTCGAGAAAAAACTAAGCCAGTGTGCGACTTATTGACGACCAAGTGTTGCGTAATGGCAGGGTGCTTGGTTTCACTGAGTAGCACCGTTCCATCGTTGGCCTCAGGGAGTTTCCCAAGAAACAGGCCAAAGCCAATTGGTGAACTGATGCTTCCTGCAATCATACCGATTTCATGTCTATCAGAAGCATGGTAAACATGATTGCCAGCCAAGCCATGAGCCATACTGCTCGTGAGTAATCGACCAATGAGTTTCCAGCGGCAAATAATCTTAGCGGCATAGCTACCATTGATGGGGGTGCCAAGCATCACAATACGTCGAATGGGAAGATCGGGATATTTCTCCAATAGGTGCATCGTCATAATGCCACCCAAGCTATGGGCAACGACGTGCAACTCCTTGCAGTTTAGCTGGAGAATTTTTTGATAGAGTTGGTGAGTGTTTTCATCGACCGAGTATTTAACGGATTCATAGCTTAGGCTATGCACATGAAACCCCTGCTTTTCTAATTGATGCTTAAGGTAGAGCATCTCCATGGAGTTCATCAGAATCCCATGGAGTAACAGTACCTCAGGCTTTGTCATCAACAGAGTAGGGTAGATCCATCATAGTGATCTTGGCACCAGAGGCTTCAGTAAGGAACATTGGTTTTTCTACATCGGCAATTTTCAACACTGCAAGGCATTCAACAAGATCATCCGGATTTGCCACGGCATTGAGTATTTTACCCACTTCCGTGCCATCAGCATTTACAATTGCATCATTGCATTCAGGTACCTGATCAGTTTCAACTAATAAGTGATACATGCGACGCTTGGTTTTACCCAGATAGTTGAGACGTGCCACAACTTCCTGGCCGGGATAGCAGCCTTTCTGAAAATCTACTCCATCGATGGCGATGAAATTCAACATCTGCGGAATCCATTCTTCAGTGCAAGCCGCTGTTACTACCGGGCGTCCGGCACGAATGTTCATGAAATCCCAGGCTTGACTGCTAACCGGTGCTGCACGAACATTACACTTTGACCAAAGATCCATCGCCTCAGTCACATCGCCAAACACCTCAAAACGTGGTGTATCACCCGGCAAGCGCAAAATGCTCAACGCTCCCTTAGTCAGCAATTGCTTGGGTGCTGATGGTACATTATCGAGGATCAAACCTAAATCACGCTCAGCATTCTCACCAGCATAGCCGAAGTGAACTAAGCTGTCGGTAGCATCGCTAATGGTCACTTTTGACATCATGATGTAACGACCGAGCTTGGTCATCACTGTTTCAACTAAGTCTCTAGCCATGATTAGATAAATATTCTGACCCCGCTTAAAGGCTCGGAAGTTAGCAATGATGCGGCCTTTTGGGTTGCACCAGGCCGTTAGCTGATGCTCGGTCTCGCTAATCTTGGTAATGTCATTAGTTAACTGATTCTGCAAAAAAGTAACGGCATCCTCACCGCTGACTTCAAGCAGGCCTCGATCCGCAAGGTTTGACAATACAGCACCTTGAGGCGCGATTCGTCGCTCACGGTTGGGGTTACCAAAAGAAATGAGCTGGTCATTTTCAAACTCAGCGCCTTGATCAATGAGAAATGTCTTCCATGCAGCTTTCATAAATTATTCCGTTTTGGCAGGTTCTGCTGACTCTACTGCTTTTGGTTCGGGCAGCATGATTTTAATGTCAGCCGATTCTTTCATTGTTTCCATATAAGCCATCATTTTCTGCTGTGCCAACATGCGCTTTAGCTGAGGCTTTAGTGAATCCATCGGTGGTAATTTAGCTGGGCGTAAATCTTCCAGTTTGATCACATGCCAGCCGAAGTTAGTCTTAACCGGCGCCGTTGATGTCTCACCTTTTTTCATGGTTTTAACGGCATCAGAAAACTCTTTTACCATACTATTGGATTTAAACCATCCAAGGTCACCGCCATTCGACGCTGAAGGACCAGTAGATTTAGACTCAGCAAGTTTTTCAAAATCTCCGCCATCTGCTAACTCTTTGATGACTGCCGCAGCATCCTCTTCGCTCTTGAGTAAAATGTGGCGAGCTTTAAACTCATCATTCGCATCTTTTTTAATACGATCATCATAAGATTTCTGGATGTCTTCATCAGTCACTTCAAAACTTTCGACTTTCTCTTTAGTCCAGGTCGTCAGTAAGATATTGCGGGTAAAGTCTTTGATGCGTTGCTGTACGTCGGGCCGTTTCAGAATGTCGGTTTTACCTGCTTCCTGAAGGGCAAGCTCAGTTGCAACCAGATCGTCTAGTGCGGTGCGTGGGTCATTCTTTTTGGTGTTGTTTTCTGAGCGCTGTACAACGCCTAAGTAATTGGTCAAAACATCCTGAGTGATTTCTGTACCATTGACCGTAGCAACCACGGCCTTTTCATCAGGCTTCGCTTCAGCGTGTGACTCAGCCGAGGCTGTAGAGACTGTCAGTGACAACAGGCTGAGTAGAAGAATATTTGCTCCTGCAAACTGTACTATTTTTTTAATTATCATGTGTTTTTATCCTGAGTATTTATCGTAAAACTTTAAGGTAAAACTTTGTTGAATGGCTTGACGCTGACACTTTCGTAGACGCCCGCCGCAATGTAAGGGTCGGTATCCGCCCATGCTTGTGCCGCTGCTAATGACTCAAATTCAGCTACAATCAAACTCCCGGTAAACCCGGCGCTACCAGGATCCGGACTATCAATTGCGGGATGTGGGCCAGCCAGAATAAGGCGTCCCTGATCTTTTAAAGCATTAAGTCGCTCAACGTGAGCTGGCCGAACAGACATTCTTTTTTCTGTACTGTCAGCGACATCTTGAGAAATTACTGCGTAGAGCATTGATTCTTCCCTCTATTTATTAGCGTAAAGCTCGCGAATATTCGTAATCAACCTGATTATTTAGCCCATGATCACTATCAATCATACAATCCTAAAAAATCATGGTGTAGAATACCCCCATTTTTTCAGGCACTTGGCAGAGTAATGAGCGAGTACTACCACATTCACCCAGACAATCCCCAGCGACGTTTGATCACCCAGGCTGTGGAAATTATACACAAGGGTGGTCTCGTAGTATATCCGACTGATTCGAGCTATGCCATTGGCTGCCATCTCGGCAACAAACAAGCCGCTGAAAGAATCAGACGAATTAGACAGTTAGATAAACATCATAACTTCACGTTAATGTGTCGGGATTTATCAGAGATCTCGCAATATTCTAAAGTGGACAACATTAATTACCGCTTACTCAAAGCGCAAACACCAGGTCCTTATACCTTTATTTTGCCAGCAACAGGCGAAGTACCGAGACGCTTACAAAATCCAAAACGTAAAACGATTGGGCTGAGGATTCCAGAGAACCCGATTGTGATGGCGCTGCTTGATGAGCTGCAGGAACCCCTGATGTCCAGCACCTTAATACTGCCGGATGATGAGTTCCCGATGACCGATCCTCAGCAGATACAGCTTCAATTAGAAAACCATGTCGATTTAATCATTGATGGTGGCTACAGCGGACATCAGCCTACTACCGTCATTGACTTGACCGATGATCAACCTACTGTGCTTAGAGAGGGCAAGGGTGAGGTTAACTGGCTGGTGAAACATTGAGCGTCGCGCATTGAACATCGCACCTTGAACATTGCTCATTGAAATTCGCGATTAATCATTCACACACCAATTCAAAGCTTATACACTCTGCACGTACAGTAATGACAAACTATTTGCCACATTTAAACAACCCACACATGAGAACACTTTCTTGAGTACCAATCTAACGCAAAACGAACGTGTCGTTTCAGGCATGCGTCCTACCGGCAGTTTACACCTCGGTCATTACCACGGGGTTATTAAAAACTGGGTAGAAATGCAGCTTAACTATGAGTGTTTCTTTTTTGTGGCAGACTGGCACGCCTTAACCACGCACTATGAAGACCCAAGCCAAACACCGAATCATGTAGAAGACATGGTGATTGACTGGCTGGCTGCTGGTCTGAATCCAACGTCAGCGACAATTTTCTTGCAGTCTAAAGTACCTGAGCATGCTGAATTGCATCTGCTGCTGTCGATGATGACACCTATCGGTTGGTTGGAGCGTGTGCCAACCTATAAAGATCAGCAGGCTAAATTGCGTGAAATGGATTTGGCGACCTATGGTTTTTTGGGCTATCCCTTGTTGCAATCGGCCGACATCTTGATGTATAAGGCAGATTTTGTGCCGGTGGGAGAAGATCAGGTATCGCATATTGAATTGACGCGGGAGATCGCTAGGCGCTTCAATCACCTGTATGGTCGGGCACCAGACTTTGAACAGCGCGCGGAAGAGGCGGTGGCTAAAATGGGTAAGCGCAACGCCAAGGCTTATCGCAACTACCGCAAGGCCTATCAAGAGCAGGGGGATGCCGAAGCTTTGAATGTCGGCCAAGCACTGCTGGAATCTCAACAAAATATTTCAGTTGGCGATAAAGAGCGTTTATTTGGTTATCTTGAAGGCAACAGCATCATTATTCTACCGGAGCCTCAAGCTCGTTTGACGCCAGCCTCAAAAATGCCAGGGCTTGACGGGCAGAAGATGTCTAAGTCTTATAAAAACACCATTGCTTTGCGCGAAAAGCCACAGGATGTCGAAAAGAAATTGCGCACCATGCCGACTGACCCTGCACGCGTTCGCTTGACTGATCCGGGTGATCCTAATAAGTGCCCGGTTTGGCAGCTGCACGAAGTCTATTCTGATGACAAAACCAAAGATTGGGTGGTGCAAGGCTGTAAGTCTGCGGGAATCGGTTGCCTCGAATGTAAGCAGCCAGTCATTGATGCGGTTATTGCAGAGCTGGCTCCCATGCGTGAGCGTGCTGAAGAATTTGAACAGGATCGTCAGCTAGTACGCGACATTATCAGCAATGGCAGCGAGGCGGCGCGTGATGTTGCTCGTGAAACGCTGGATGACGTGGTTGAGGCAATGCGCTTTGCCAGACCCTGACGTGGTGATAGCTAAACTATTTTGAGTGCTATTACTGAGCCTACCGTTACCCAACCGATCCAGCAGGAACTGCCGCTGGCCATCGTGCAGGGTGAGAAAATTACGGTGTTCCCAGAGGATTTGTACATTCCTCCGGATGCGCTGGAAGTCATTCTGGAAAGCTTTGAGGGTCCGCTCGACTTGCTGCTGTATCTGATCCGTCGGCAGAACCTGAATATACTCGATATCCCAATCGCGGAAATCACCACCCAATACATGGCTTATGTCGAGGTGATGCGTAAACAAAACCTCGACCTTGCCGCTGAGTATTTAGTGATGGCGGCTTTACTGGCTGAGATCAAATCCCGCTTATTATTGCCGCAGCGCGAAAGTGCGGATGACGAAGAGGACCCACGCGCTGAACTAGTCAGACGCTTGCAAGAGTATGAGCGCTTTAAACAAGCCGCTGAAGATGTGGATGACTTGCCTCGTGAAGAACGGGAATTTGTACCGCTAAGCATTTCACCGGTGATTTCTAAAAAAGACATCCCTTTACCTGATATTGAGCTGGACGAGGTACTGAGAGTGTTCAATGAAGTGCTCTCGCGACTTGATCTGAAGGTACACCATCAAATTAAACGTGAAACCATTTCAGTGCGCGCCCGGATGACACAGGTACTTGAGCGGATGATGGGTGAGGAATTCGTTCCATTTGAACAACTGCTGATTGAAGGTCAGGGACGTTTAGGAATTGTGGTTACGTTTCTGGCGGTACTGGAATTACTTAAGTCTCGCGTTATCGATTTAGTACAGGTTAACCCTTACGAGCCAATCTACGTAAAACCTGTCACTGCTTCAGAAGAGAATAACGATCTCGACGATCTAAACCCAGATGATACACAAGAGCAAATTGATGAAGAAGAATGAACTCATCTGTGTACTGGAAGCGATATTGATCAGTGCTGAAAAGCCAATGTCGATTGAGCGTATGATGAATTATTTCGAACCTGAGCAAAAAGCCAATCGAACTGATATTCGCGCTGCCCTTGAAACACTTCAGGAACGCTGTGCCGGGCGTGGTTTTGAATTGGTGGAAGTTGGCAGTGGGTTCCGTTATCAAACACGTATCGAGTATAAGGACTGGGTATCTAAACATTGGGATGAGAAGCCGCCCAAATATTCCCGTGCTTTATTGGAAATACTGGCATTAATTATGTATCGGCAGCCAACCACCCGTGCAGAAATCGAGGAAATTCGCGGGGTTGCGGTTAGTTCAAATATAATCAAAACCTTAATCGAACGAGAGTGGATCAGAGTGGTTGGCCACAAAGAAGTGCCGGGGCGGCCAGAAATGTTTGGCACGACTAATCAGCTACTGGACTATTTCAATCTTAGCTCCTTAGATGAATTGCCGGTGCTTTCCGAGCTGAAAAATATCGATGAGATATACCCTGAGCTAGCCAAACCTGCTGAGGATGAAGCAAGCGAAGATAGTGAGCAAGCAGATGAGGCAGAAGCCGATAACGATGAAACTAATCGAGCCGCTTCTGAAAGTGACATTGAACAGAGGTAGTAAGTATCATGAGTCTTGAGAAAGAACAACAGCGCATACGTAATATTTCAGACTTGCTTTATCAGGCATCGCGCTCAATGCGTGTGCTCAGCCACCTCAGTTGGGACGCTTCTGTAAAACAGCGATTTTTCGCCAATAACGCAAAAGCACTTCCGATCGTCTCTTACGAAAAATATGATGCAACTGAAGCGCTGAATATCATTGAAGCGGTTGGCACCAAGTTAAAATCAGCTAACCCCATTGATCGATGGCTGTCAGGGATTGCCGGAGACCTCAAAAATACCGCCAAATTACTACAAAGCACGGACACGCAGGACTTTTACAAGCATTCGTGCGCGCTGTACGGAACACCGCTGACTCCCCTCGTTGATCAAACCAATACATCCTTGGGCTTAGCCAATCAACTCGCTGATCTATTCGCGGGTTTTGATTCGATTGATCTGGGTATGCCAAAGGTTGCAGCGATTAACGCGGACACGGTTGCTACCGCGATGACTAAAGCTACCCAGTCTATGTTCGGGGAGCAAGCCCCAGTGATTAGCGTGGTGGATACACTTTCTGCCAATGCACTGGCAGGCGCTACCCGTATCCGCATTCGTCAGGGTGCCCAGTTCACGGATAAAGATATTCAGCAGCTGATCAATCATGAAGCCTATATTCACGTTGCAACCGCGCTGAATGGGCGCAATCAGGATGATTTAAAAATCCTTGCCTCCAGTTACCCCGGCACCACCCGCACCCAGGAAGGCCTGGCTGTATTTGCTGAATTCATCACAGGCTCGATGGATATCGACAGGATGCATCGTTTGGCAGATCGCGTGATAGCAATACAAATGGCCGTCGATGGCGCTGATTTTTTGCAGGTCTACCAATACTTTCTGGATCGAATTGGCGAGCCAGACCAATCCTTTGAAAATACGCGGCGGGTGTTTCGTGGCGGGGTTTTAACCGGCGGTGCGCCTTTCACTAAAGACATTGTTTACCTCGACGGTTTGCTGCGAGTACATAACTTTATGCGTTCCATGGTTGCCACCAAACGCACTGATGTGCTGCGCATGTTGTTCTGTGGCAAACTTGATCTAGAAGATATTCCGGTACTCTGTGAGTTGGCCAGCATGGGTTTATGCAAACCGGCTAAATACCTGCCGCCATGGGCTTCAGATCTGCGTTTTTTATTGGCTTATTTAACCTATTCCAGCTTTTTGAATAAAATTGACTTGAGCCAGGTAAATACCCACTATCAGCAGCTACTGGCCGATGCACCGCCAGTTGTTTTTTCTGAATCCAGCACCTAATATTCAGAGTCTAGCTGTTTAGACTTTAGCTATTTAGAATCTGGTATTTAGTACTTCGAATTTGCGCCCTAAAATAAAGGAGAGATTTATGGCCTGTCAATATTTTGCACCTTGTGATCATGGGGCTAACAGTTTCACTATAGCAATACCGAAGGTAACCTTTGGCCGTGGCACATTGTCGGAAGTGGGTGCACGCGCTCAATCCTTAGGTATGACAGATGTGGCTGTATTTACTGATGCAGGCTTGCTTGATAGTGAATACATCGCAACGGTTACAAATTCCTTAACGTCTGCGGGCATTGCTTACCAAGTATTCTCAGATATTCGTATCGAACCTGATGATTTTTGTGTGGAGCAGGGCGCAAAGTTCCTCAGAAGCGGTAGCTTTGATGGCATAGTCTCGGTTGGCGGTGGTTCGGTTATTGATACGGCAAAAGCGGCTGATGTTTGCGATAAACATGACTCGCCTTTAAGGCCATTTTTTGCCAAACCTATCGGTGAAGGCAAAGCCATTACTGAGACGCTACTGCCACACATTGCTTGCCCGACCACCTCAGGCACTGGCTCAGAATGCACCTCGATTGCCGTGGTGCGCATTGGTGAATTGGATACAAAATTTGTCATTGCTTCGCCGCTAATGCTGCCCGACCAAGCGGTCATAGATCCAAGCTGTTGTGATACCTTACCTTCAAACGTGATTGCCTCAACCGGCTTTGATTTGCTAAGCCATGCGCTGGAGTGCTACACCGCTAAGGCGTATACCCAGTGGGCTCCGATTGAAAGCCCTAGCGCGCGGCCATTGATTCAAGGCGCTAACCCCTGGAGTGATCTGGCTGCAACTAAGGCGCTGCAAATTGCTGGTGAATATCTTGACCGTGGCGTTAATGATTCGGAGGATCAGGAAGCACGCGATCAATTGATGTGGGGCGCTGCTTTGGCGGGTATGGCCTTTGGTAATTCCGGGACTCACATGCCACATGCATTATCTTACGGTGTGACACATCTCATGCGTGATATCACCACCGATGGCTATGCGGTTAAAACACCGTTTGTGCCGCATGGAATCAGCGTCATTGTGTCTGCGCCAGCCTGTTTTAGATACACCGCTGAAGCCGCGCCTGAACGCCATTTAGAGGCAGCGGGTTTTCTTATTGCAGATCAGCAGGGCGCTGGACTTGAAGACGCCGGTGAAGTGCTATCTAAACGCATGATTGAATTGATGAAGCAAACGAAAATGCCTAATGGCCTCAGCGGTGTCGGTTTTGGCGAAGGTGATATCAAAGCCATGGCCGCATCCTCAGTGCGCCAAACGCGTGCTATTGCCAACGCACCCCGCGAAAGTAATTTAGTCGATCTTGAAAATATTTATGCTGATGCCATCAGTTATTGGTAAGTAATATTGGTGATAGAAAGCCTACCGGAGCTTCAAACCTGATGGAAACCTTCCATTCACCTCAGGGTGAGTTAACACTAGCGCGCTGGCCACAGCGAAAGAATGACGTATTGCGTGCTTGGGATGCTGCGGATGAATATTTATTAAACTACTTGGCAGAGCAAAATCTACCGATAAAAAATTCAAAGATCCTAATTATTAACGATGCTTTTGGTGCATTGAGCTGTGCACTGAGCAATTTCCACTTAAGCAATTGGTCTGATTCAAAAATCAGCCATCTGGCAACCACTGAAAATAGTAGAATTAACGCTATTGAAAATCAGCCCTCTGAAGGTACTGTCAGCTCATTGAAATCGACTGAGTCACCTGCTCAGAGCTACGATTTGGTGTTGATTAAAATCCCTAAAACAATGGCACTGCTCGAAGATCAATTAATCAAACTCAAGCCATGCCTAACTGATAATACCAAGGTAATAGCCGCTGGCATGGTTAAGCATCTACCAAAATCAGCCTTTCAGCTGTTTGAGAAATACACTGGCTCATTAACCACTTCATTAGCCAAGAAAAAAGCGCGTTTGCTGTTCGTTAATGTCGATGTGTCTTTGCCCGTTGCAGACAACCCATATCCAACAACCTACAGTGACGCAGAGCTTGGATTGACGCTGAGCAACCATGCCAACCTGTTTTCAAGAGATCATCTGGATTTGGGTGCGCGTTTTTTCCTTCAGCAATTCACTACACTCCCTGCTGCTAAAAAAGTAGTTGATCTCGCCTGTGGCAACGGCGTGTTGGGTATCCGCTATCAACAGCTCCATCCGGACTCTACGGTTGAATTTATTGATGAATCCTATATGGCGATTGCCTCATCGCGTGAAAATTATGCAGCAATGATTGCAAATGAAAATGCACATACAACCCCACATAAAACCCCACAAAAACCGATCGACAGTAATTTCAAAGCAGAAGATGGATTACAACAAAACGCTGATAATTCAATTGACTTGATTTTGTGTAATCCACCGTTTCATCAGCAACACGTGATTGGTGAGCAAATTGCCATGGGCTTGTTCCGGCAAAGCAAGCGTTGCTTAAAGGTTGGTGGAGAGCTTTGGATCGTGGCCAACCGACATTTAGCTTACCAAAATAAACTGGATCGGCTATTTGGTAACTGTCGGGTGGTTGATACTAATAAAAAATTTGTGGTGTTACGCGTGGTTAAACGATAGCGCAACACTACTTGCTACAAAAATTTGCTTGAAAAGCGATCTGATTATCGGTGCGAGATACCGATAACTCCAGGTTAGCTACCTCCTGTCTAAAACCCCCAACCGATAATGAGTAAAATCACTGTAAACAGCACCTAATACAGTGAAGATAGACTTTTAACACACCCCATAAGGATATGGTGATTAATGATGACTACTCAATTACTAAAAAAATCGCCTCAGATTCTAGCAGCGCTGTTTCTGACGCTGTTCGTTTCTACTGAGGCCGCTGCTGCCCCTGTTGCCCAACCCGACCGAATAAATACCTCAGTTGGCGTGCCAAAAACAGTGGGGGTGTTATGGAATGACCGAGGCAGGGGAATATACGTGTCTAAGGTCAATAATTATTCTTCCCGAGGTGGACGTGTTTATGTCGCAGGCGGCAAGAAGATTCACTACACGCCTAAAGCGGGTTTCAAAGGCACCGATACATTTTGGTATCAGATTACCGACGCTAGTGGAAAATCTAATAGTTCTAAGGTAACTGTTCACGTAAATGGTGGTCATAAAGCCGGAGGCCAGAGCCACATTAAACCTGTTCACCACTGGAAGCGACGAAATCACTGGCAGAGGCAGTACTGGCAAAGACAGCAATGGAAGAAGCAGCACTGGCAGAGACAACAATGGCAAAGACAGCAGTGGCAGAAGAGGCAGCATTGGCAGAGACAGAATTACTGGCGTCACCATAATAAGCCGAGTTATAACCTAAACTGGTCAAAGCCTGGTTTCAGCATTAACTACTCAAAACCTGGTGGTTTACATGCCCAGATCAATGTGCCTCAGCAACACTATGTTCAACCCCAGGCAAATTGGGGTACAAACTGGGGACAAGGCGGCGGCGGTGCACTGGTTGGTCGACCTGATGCCTATTCGGCTCAAGCTAACTCAGGGCAAATGCCACTTTGGGTACTTGCAAATGATCAGGGACGTGGCTTGAAAGTGCTTAAAACTAACCAGTGGACTCAGCAAGGTGGTACGGCTTGGGTTATGAACGATCACACAGGTTCGTACGTCATGTACAAACCAAAGCCTGGCTTTGTCGGCGTTGATACACTTTGGTACGTGCTGCGTGATGCCAATGGGCGCACCAGTAGTACAAAAGCTACGGTAACCGTTTACTAAAAAACAGCTTAGTTTTATTAAACGCTTAAACAAGGCAGTACAGTTAACGCTGTGCTGCCTTTTTAGTTTCTTCTTTATCGATTCCCACACAAGTCTCCATTCCCAACTGACATACCGTCTGTCCCAGTGGTAATATGCCTCATTGATTACTTAAGAGGCGGTATTATGCACAGTCGATTCATTGGGCCATTCGAAGTATCTTCAATCGGTTTAGGATGTATGAATGTCTCTTCGGGCTATGGTCCCGGCGATGATGAAGTATCAAAAAGATTGTTAAATGAGGCACTAGATGTCGGCTATCGTTTTTTAGACACCGCCTCAATGTACGGCTGGGGTCACAATGAACAAATTATCGGCGATGCCCTAAAAACCCGCCGAGACGAGTACGTCCTTGCCAGTAAGTGTGGTTTTAGTCGCGATGAGAACGGCAATAGTTACAAAGAAGGTCGACCTGAAATACTCAAACGTCAATGCGAAGAAAGTCTCAAACGTCTGCAAACCGATGTCATCGATTTGTACTACCTGCATCGCATGGATAACAACGTGCCGATTGAAGAAAGCGTTGGCGCACTCGCTGACTTAGTTCAGGAAGGCAAGATCCGCAGCTATGGGCTTTCAGAAGTATCCACTGAAACCTTGCGCCGAGCACACAAAGAATCCCCTGTGACGGCGGTTCAGTCGGAATACTCCCTGTGGTCACGCACCCCTGAATTTGGCCTGCTAGATGCTTGTACAGAGCTTGGCGTTGCCTTTGTGCCATTCTCACCGTTAGCACGAGGTTTTCTAACCGGCAAGGCAATGGATGTTTCTGAGCTTCCAGAAAATGACTTGAGAGCAACGATTGCCCGACCACGTTTTGAAGTCGATGCCTATGCTCAGAATGTTAAATTGCTTGAGCCTTTTGCAGCAATCGCAGAACGCTTGGAGTGCACCATGGGACAGCTGGCCTTGGCTTGGGTTTTAGCGCGTACCGATAGCGCCGGTAATAAAACGTTGGTACCCATTCCGGGAACCAAGCATATCGACTTTATGAATGAAAATGCGGGTGCTGGGGATATTGAGCTGGATGAGGCGACGGTGGCTGAGTTGGATGATCTTATCAACGAGTCGACGGTGAGTGGAAAGCGGTATACAGACGGGCTTATGGCTTCAACTGATTCTGAGTTGGATCGTTTGGTGTCGGAGGATTGAAGTCTTAACCGTGGAAAAACTGCGTCTTGTATGCATAACGGTGTATTTGCTAGTTTACACCATGTCAGTGGTGACGATGAGCGGACATAAACCCAGAAACTGACCAGCCTTGTAGAAGTCCAGAAGTTGATGACAACATCAGGCGCTTTCAGTTGGAAATGCAAGACTTCAGCGATAGTGATGTGGATAATTTGGAATGCTTCTTGCGGACACTGACGGATGCGAAGCTTGAGGTAGACCTTCCAGCGCTAAGTATTTATTTTCGTGTGTTCTTGTAAATCCTTGTACCTATTGTTAAAAATAGAACACATAAACCGACTAAGGCCACTGGGTTATTAACAGGAATAGATACAGCTGGAGGTGGAACCAGAGCAAAGGCGCTGCTATTAAAAGTTAGTATTGAAAAATACGGCTAAAGATAAATTTCTCATTAGATTTTTCCCAAGGAAGTCATGTCAAAATTAGCATACCCAGGGTATTTAAAAAAAGTCAACTGAGTCTTTCTTGAATTAATATTCTCATCTCACGCTCAATTTTTTATTTGCGCAAAAAGCTTCACTACGCTGTCACTTAGCACTGATTGGGACGAAACTTCTTTTGATCAGCCAGACATATCGCAGAAAGTATACTTTTCCGTGAGCAGCCGTTGGTTATCTGTAGAATCAGTTATTGCAAATTTCGCAACAACTGCTAATGGTTGTAAGAGCATTCCAAATTACTCGATATAAATGGATATGTCATATGCTTCGGCCGCACAGCTTAGCCTTTATCATTTTCCCTATCAGGATATTACCCTCTCATCTAATACCTTTTATCTTGTTATTTAGTTTTTGGTGTAACATCCAAACTTAAGCACTAAAAAGCAGCCTGACTACAGACAAAGATTAAATACTATGACCGCCAAACCAGACAAAACAACACCTGAAACCACACAAGCCACCACCGTGGTAGACCTCAGAAAACTAAGCTTTTCCTACGAGATGGAAGATTCCAAACTGGATGTATTGATTGATGTTGACCTGACACTCAACCAAGGTGAAACCGTCGCGATTTTAGGCCCCTCAGGTTCTGGTAAAACCTCGCTATTATTACTACTGGCAGGTCTGGAACAACCCACCAGCGGCGCGATTCTGCTTGATGATAAAGAACTCGCTAGTTTAGATGCAGATGCCTTGGCCGATCTACGTCGCGACAGCTTGGGAATTATTTTCCAGTCGTTCCACTTAGTACCCAGTTTAACGGCTTTGGGTAATGTTATGTTGCCACTGGAAATCGCCGAGCGAGACAATGCCCACGAAGTCGCCACAGCCATGCTGGAACGCGTCGGTTTGGCAGAACGTGCAGGACATTATCCACCACAGCTATCCGGCGGTGAGCAACAACGCGTTGCGATTGCCCGCGCCTTGGTACACCAGCCACGTTTATTATTGGCCGATGAGCCAACGGGTAATCTGGATGCTAAAACCGGAGAACGTATCATCGAGTCATTGTTTGGTTTAAACCGCGAGAGTGGTTCGACTATGATTCTGGTGACGCATGATGAATCCATCGCGGCACAGTGTCAGCGAGTGTTCCGCTTGCAACAAGGTAAATTAGTGGAGGACGCTCCCCATGCGCTTCCTGCTTAGTCTGGCTTGGCGTGACCTACGCGCCAGTGGTCGTTCACTGTGGATTTTTTGTGCCTGTCTGGTGCTGGGTGTCACTTTAGTCTCAGCCAGTGGCAGCATGTATCGTTTGGTCGGTGACGGTTTGTTGGCTGACACCCGTCAGCTATTGGGCGGAGATCTGCAAGTAAGCCCCAGCCGCCCGCAACCATTGCCCGATGAGGCGGTTGACTGGATGTCTGAGCGCGGTAAGGTATCGCAGATTATTGAACTGCGTACCATGCTCGGCACACCACAAGATGATTTCGTGCTTGTCGAGTTGCAAAGCGTTGACGATATGTATCCGCTTTATGGCAGCTTGCAGCTTGAACCAGAGAAGCCTCTGTCTGAGCTGATCAGTAACCAAAATGGACGCTGGGGCGTCGCTATTGATAATTCACTAGCGCTGCGTTACGAGCTCAACGTTGGTGACATCGTATCGCTCGGCAGTCTACAAATGGACGTACGCGCGCTGATTATGCAGCAGCCTGATCGCAACTTAACGGCAGATTGGCGTGGTTCGCCCGTGCTGATTTCTCCAAAAGCGATCAGCGATGCGCAGTTACTCAGACCCGGTTCTCGCGCTGATTACGATTACCGCGTAGCCACTGAGCTACCGACTGCCACTTGGAAAACTCAGTTCTACGAACAATTTCCCGATCGCGGCTGGGAAGTACGCACCTTTGAAGACCGTAGCGAGCGCATTTCTCAAAGAATAGGGCAGATTGCTTCCGGCCTGTTGATCATTGGCTTTAGCACGCTGTTTATAGGTGGTTTGGGCGTGTTTAGCAGCATCCAATCGTATTTACAGAGCAAACTAAAAACCATTGCTACCTTACGCTCCTTAGGTCTTCGAAATAGGCGTATCGCAATCGTTTATTTGTTGCAGATAGGCATCATGGGCGGCGCTGCGAGCCTGTTAGGTGCTTTACTTGGAGTGTCGCTGGCCTTATTGGGCAGTGCTGCGGTGGCGGCTGAGTTACCGATCAACACAACCTTTGCAGCGTTGCCTGCGCCATTTATTAGTGCCTTTATTTTTGGATTGTTAACGGCATTTTGCTTTGCCTTGCCAGCAATAGGTTCTGCGTTGTCAGTATCGCCAGCCAGTTTATTTCGTGACTCTGGGAGCAATGCGTTAAACGTTCCCCGCAACTGGGCGATAGCAACCGCTGTCTGTGCTGCGGGGATTATCGCATTGGTATTAATCAGCGTGCCTTCGCTGATATTTGGTGCTGGTTTTATTCTGGTAGTCGCGCTGATGCTGGGACTTTTGGAAATCACATTGCGACTCATCAGATGGGGAGCACAACGTATCGAGGGCAAACAGGGATTTCGTACCGGAATAGCGTTTCGTCTAGCATTGGCCAATTTGCATCGTCCTACCGCGCCGCTTCGCAGCTCTTTATTATCATTGGGTTCGGCACTGACGTTGCTGGTGATTTGCACCTTGGTAGTGGTTTCACTGCAACGCACGATTCAGGCAACCATTCCACAAGAAGCGCCTGCTCTGGTTTTATATGACATTAGTCCTAATCAAGCCGAAGATGTCAAAACGGCCATACAGAAAACCTCGCCTCAAGCCAGAGCGGAGCTAGCGCCGTTAGTGCAGGGTCGTATCATTTCGGTCAACGGTGAGACTGTTGTGGATTTAATCGCAGCAGCGGCTAAAGGCTCAGAAAGAGAGGATGATTTACGAGACAGCTTAAATGATGATCACAAGCTCAGTTATCGCGGTGGCAATGTCGATGGCATTGAATTGGTTGAGGGCAGCTGGTGGAGTGATGACTCGGATCAAACGGTTCCCAGTATGTCGTTGGAAGATCGCGAAGCTCGCCGTATTGGTATTAGCGTGGGCGATCGCATTAGCTATGCGGTGGCGGGCAAAACATTGGAATTCAATATCGCTGCTATTCACCGCCAGAAAGGGGTGCAAACCCGCTTTTGGTTTGAAGGCATCGTGGCTGATGGTGTCTTTGGCGACACACCTGAGCGTTATGTCGGTGCCGCTTGGATGGATGATGACGTCGCCCTGCAAGTGCAAAAAAGTATTGGAGACGTAGCGCCCAATGTAGTGACTGTCCGTACGGCACGGTTATTGGCCAGTGCGCGTGATCTACTCGGTCAGGCAACCAGTGGTTTATTGGTGGTTGCGGTGATTAGTTTCCTTGCGAGTTTGTTGGTGTTGTTCAGTGTGATAGCCGCCAGCCGCGTGCGTCAGGTGTACGAGGCGTCGGTGTTGAATGCGGTGGGTGTACGCTTATCCGAGATCCGCAAAAGCTTATATCTGGAGTTTCTGCTGATTGCGCTGGTGACGGCCATATTTGCGGTGTTATTGGGTTCGGCAATTGCCATACCGCTGCTGGAGTGGCGGATGAAAATACCTTCAACGGATCTTGTTTGGGTAGGTCTTGTGACGGCGGTGCTTGTGAGTGTGTCGACGCTGGTGGTTGGGGCGCAGTATTTGCATAGGAGGATGAGTGTAAAGCCTGCGCTGTTGTTGAGGAATATGGGATAGTTTGTTTGTGAAAAATGAATATCAGGTGTGGTTCAAAAAACCACGCCTTCATAGACATCTGAGAGAGTTACCTGCTGATCCACACAGGGTAAGATAAAAGTATCTTCTGGATTTTCATAAACCTGTACCCACCAGTTGCCCGACTCTTCACGGTAGTAGAGTTCTACCTCGGTGCGGTTTTGAGCGACTAACATATAGGCCTGCACGCTGGGTATATTCATATAAGCCAATAATTTTTCGCGACGATCGCGCTTTTCAGTGGATGCAGACAATACCTCTACGATTAGGCAGGGGGATTCAAGGTAATAGTCATCGTTTTCATTGTCATCACAGCCAACAACCACGTCTGGATAAAAGTAGCTTTTGTGGCTAGTGGCGCGTACTTTTATGTCAGAAACATAGGTTTTACAGGGTGTGCCGCGAGCCGCTAGTTTTAGCAAGGTGGCGATATTCAGGGCTATCTCAGCGTGGACTCTGCTGGAGCCAGCCATCGCATACACATAGCCTTCAACGTACTCATGGCGGGTATCACTGAGCTTTTCTCCATCAAGGTATTCTTGCTCAGAAATTGTTTGTTGTGCTTCAAGTGCTCCGGCCATCCCATCAGCTCCTTCGGATAGTGTCAGTCAATTCTACTACAACTAGGTTGGACAGCGTACTCCCAAAAATGTTAAAGGGCGTTGGCGTCTCCAACACCTCCCCATTACCGATGTCGTGAATTCACCCTTGTCCATACAGTACTTGGTAACGTGTAATATCTCTGTTATCGTATAAAATATGAGTTCATATATGAGGGTAAAGTGATGCAGAGTCTTTCCGTTTCCGAAATCCAGCGTAACCTGCAAAACCTTAATGATTTTGATGTCCTCGAAATCGTTGATAAAAAAAGAAATGTTGTGAAGGGGTATTTTCTTGATGGCCGATACAAAGCGCTAATTGATGAGTTGCTAAAAAAGCGTGCGAGCAATCGTAAGAATCTCATGGGGCTAATTGGCAGCGTGAGTAGCCAGCAACCGGATCAAACTGTTGATCAACTACGTGATGAGCACCTGTCAAAATATGAATAAGTATTTTCTGGATACCAATTTTTTTCTTGATGTTGCTGATAGCAATCGTGAACGTCACTCTCTGGCAGCGGATTGCTTTCGACGATTACTGGAGCAGGAAAGCAGGTTATAACACTTGAGAGAAGTGTTTACGCTAAAGGTAATTGGTTTGAGTGATGTGTAAATTATTCATACAAATACTTCTGAAACCCAATAAACGTATCTCGTATTGCAGTTGGAGAACCGAACTCATTAGCCGCATCGCTTATCGTGTTGTATTTAAGCTCCACTAAACTCCGCATCTTTTTCGCTGCAAGTTCTTGCACACCATCTTCAATGTACTTATCTAAAATGAAGTCGATAAACTCAATTTGTTTGTATGAGTACTCACTCGCTATAGCCGGTTTAGCCGTTGCGACACGCTCTTTTCGGGTATGCGTCTGACTAGCATAAGCCACATATGCCAAGAGATCGTAAACATCACTATCTTTAGCGTCGATAATATCTTTCATACTATCAAGCTTTTCATCGTCGTAACCCGCTTCCTGTAAATCAACTAAAAGCTTTTCGCGGGTGCTTGGGTCACTCCATATCTGGCGTAGCTCATCTTCGTCACCAAAGAAACGGGGCAGGTCGCCAAACAGTTGTTCTATAAATAGCTTAGCGGTGAGCATGTCACCATCAGGGCCCATAAACAGAACGCTTTTCATATGCTGAATCTGGCGTACTTTGCCGTCATTTAGCGTAATGAAAATTTTCTCTGGTCTAGGCGGCTTACCTTCACCCTCACAACTACAGGGAGTGTTACCGCAATCACAGCACGGCTCGTCAACACCAGCACATTGACAGGGAGATTGCTCGCATTCGCTACAAAGCTCGTCATCCGTGACGTTTGCACAATTACAAGGGTTAAAGCCACAAGTTTCACAGACACAAATACACATCTGCTCATTACAAATATCGCATGGCTCTTGGTCTTTGGGGTCTTTAGGCGGCAATGGATCACCATCCCATTCAGGATCAGCAAAGTTATGATGCGCTTTCACAAAGTCATAGACGGTGAAAAATGACTTACCATCGTACACGCGTGTGCCACGACCAATAATCTGCTTGAACTCAATCATATTTTTGCATTCACGCTTTAACACGATGTTCCGCACATTACGCGCATCCACACCCGTCGATAACTTGCGCGAGGTCGTTAAAATGGTCGGAATGGTTTTTTCGTTATCGCAGAAGGTGCGCAAGTCGTTTTCACCCGCTGCACCATCGTTCGCGGTAATCCGTACACAATAACTTGGATTAGTCGTCCAACCCTTTTTCACGGCGTATTGGTTGATCAAGTCGCGCACCATGCCTGCATGTTCTTGTGTGGCACAAAATACGATGGTTTTTTCCAGTGGGTTTATATGATCCATCCAATACTGCACACGCTTTTGTTCACGCTGTGGCATCACGATAATGCGGTTGAAGTCACCTTCTTTATAAACCTTGCCTGCTTCGGGTTCGCCCTTAAACGTGACCGCATCGCCTGGGGTATAGATGTATTCGTCCATCGTCCCGACAATGGGAAACACCTTGAAGGGCGTTAAAAAGCCGTCGTTGATACCTTCTTTTAAAGTGTAGCTATAAACAGGGTCGCCAAAGTATTTATAACTGTCAGCATTGTCGGTGCGCTTGGGTGTCGCGGTTAAACCTAGCTGCACAGCGGGTGCAAAGTAGTTGAGTATATCGCGCCATGAGCTTTCATCATTGGCCCCGCCTCGGTGACACTCATCAATAATAATCAAATCAAAGAAGTCTTCGGGGTACTGTCTAAAGTTACAGTTTGAAGTGTCCGTGATGGTCGGCGGTGTGTAGTCTTCGTCTTCTAATTCTTCAGCATCAGTACTCGCATTACTAGCTGCATTGCTTGCCGCATTGCTCGCGGAATCCGTCATCAAGGTTTGGAAGATCGCCATAAAAATACTGGCGTTTTTAGGCACACCTCCCGCTTTTTTAATTTCACCGGGCGTTATGCGTACCACCGCATCTTCACCAAACGCGCCGAAGTCATTGAAGGCTTGTTTCGTTAGTACGTTACGATCTGCTAAGAACAAAATGCGCGGGCGCTTTTTGGCATTACTGGGATTTTTAGCCGCTTGTAAACTCCACCGACTGTAAAACAACTTCCATGCCATTTGGAAAGCGATACAGGTTTTACCTGTGCCTGTAGCTAGGGTGAGTAAGATGCGGTCTTTACCTTGCGCCATCGCTTCTAAGGCTTGGTTGATGGCGTTTTCCTGGTAATAACGGGGTTGCCAGTCGCCTTTGCATTCAAACGGAATTTGCGCAAAACGCTCGCGCCAGATGGGGGTGTAATCGGGTTCTGTTTTGCCTGTCTCAGGTGCGAAACATAAGCGCCACATGTCTGCTGGGTTTAGGTAGCTGTCTACTAACTGTTCCTCGCCTGTGAGCATGTCTATTTGGTAGATGTCGTGACCGTTGGTGGCATAGGCAAAGCGGCACTGTAAACGCTGGGCATAGTCTTTGGCTTGGCGCACGCCTTCGGTGTAGCTTAAGTCCTCTCGTTTAGCTTCGATAACGGCAAGTTTGCGCCCTTGGAACTCTAAAA
>ENA-ORXR01001366-ORXR01001366.1-marine-metagenome-genome-assembly--contig:-NODE-1366-length-25944-cov-24.302277_pt1 | contig 25944 bp, 22 predicted proteins | sample MGYA00237866_ERZ511479 | MGnify/ENA metagenome assembly ERZ511479 | reverse complement strand
CCCCCCCCCCCCCCGCCCCCCGCTGCCCCCCCCCCCACCGATGCCGCTGTCCTCCGCCACGTTCACCGCTGTCCACGTCCACAGCCATCGCCGCTCCCCCCCGTCGTACAACTTGTGTCTTCACCATACCCTCCCTCTCTCTTCCACTGCTGCCACCCCAGATGCAGGAAGGCTCACTCGGCAGCACGGCAACCAGAGTGCGTGAGTGTCGACCAGGGGAGGACGACGGGCATGGAAGAGTCAGCCAAGGCAAGGACTGCTGTTTGAGGTGTGTCAGCTGTTCTCCTAGAGCGCGCCCCTCTCCTGTAGCTTCCACTCCAGACCGGCACACCTCTCCTTGCCCTCAGCAGGGCCGTACGACAGGCACGGTTCATGTTTGAAAAATGAAACACCAAATGTCGTCATCCAGTGCTGTAGTTTGTCTGCCATCGATTGCAGGACGCTCTCATGATGCTTGACTTGGTCTCTTTGACTTGGTGACCATTGCCGCTAGAGGGACTCTGATTGGTGATGTTGGTCACAAGTGGGACTGTCATGAGAAACGGCTTCGAGCCGGGCCGGCTGTGTTTAAGGCTCTCAGAGAGGCCTGGACGCTGTGAGCGGATTGCCACTTTTCTGGATGAGAATCGAGGAACGTCCGGCATTCGTTTGCCGGAGAAACACTCGAACGAAAGCCGAACAACTACGTGTCGTTCGGGTTTGTTCGGAGCCGTTCGGGTTTCGTCTGACGGCACCATGTTTCCGACGATGCACCGGCAGCGCACTGCGCGACGACGGCCACATGCGGGTCACGGTGGATAGAAACACCAATCCTAGGCCACTCCCAGGTGCGGCCCGCGCTGACGTGCCGACCGTCTGGGCCCGAAGTCGGTCCACGCCAGCCGAGCAAGCCGCCCGCCTCGCAGACACACCGCCGAGTGGGGGCCACAGTGGTGCGCCCCCTCCGACTCGCGGGAAGGCGCCAATCCGCACTGGACGCTTGCCCCGTGTCGTCGGCCCATCGAAATTGGGCGAGGTGCTGTCAAGACGACCTGGCAGTTTCGACGGTTTTGTTTGATTGGCAGATGGTTGCCGGGACGGCTGCCTTTGCTAAAGAAGGGGGGACGACGGAGCAGGCTGTTGACCGGACGAGGGCGCTGACTTGAGCACTAGCTAGGGCCGGTGGCCAACAACAGCGAGGTAGTATTTGCGGATCTCAAACACGAAGCAGAAATCTGCATCGGAGTGGGGAGGGGGGGAGACGGCGCGTGCGTGCGCCACGTGGGGGGGTGGGGGGGGGTGCTGGGGGGGGTTCTGGGGGGGGGCTAGATACAAATTCAGATTCAGGCCACGTGCCCCACAGCGATTGTTGTAGTTAGGCTCATCTGCATGTCCACTGGTATGTCAGGCTCTCATCCTACCTGGTCACAGCGATTTGGACATCGTGACCGTGATGCAGCTCTCTCGACCGTTGCGACGAGCGGTGGGGTGGGACGCCAGTCCGCTGTGTAACTGAGTCTACCTCCTGTGGGGTAGAAGCGAGAGAGGTTCTGGTCAAAGACCATCATGGCATGCTCAGAAAAGAGCAGCACGCCATGTCCAGAATGAGGAATGTAGGACGGACAGGTGTGCACTGGAGCGTCGGGACACGGCACCAACTGGACTACATCTGTGAAAGAAATGGACCACGACAAATGATTGAGCATCGAGTGCACTCTGTGTCACGGGGGCAGGCTGTACTCTGTAGATGACGCTGACCGCGACGACGCCACAAAAGAGTCCGAGTACGGAAGCGTCGGGATACAACACCAACTGGACAGCATCTGTGGAAGAAATAGACCACGCCGACTGAGCACCAGGTGCGATATGTTCCATGGGGGCAGGCTTTGCTCTGCAGATGGCACTGACCGCGACGGCGCCACAAAAGAGTGGGGAAAGCAGCCGCGTGGGGGGGCGGGAAGCGGCGGCGAAGACGGGCGGGCTGCAACCAACCACCTCACAAGCTAGCGGGCGGATCAACGACCGATCCCGCCAGCAGGAGGGCACGCTTGGACGAGCGGATTTGGTCATGGGATGCATACACTCGTTGGTGTGGCTAATTCCTGATTCTCTCAGCGAGGTAGGTGCCCTTTTCGAGGTGACTGAGAAGGCTTGTGGTTTGCAATTGCTTCAGAAATTGCTGACGTTTCCCATCGCTGTACCGAGTCCGCGTGATGTTGCCCGCCTTTTTTGAAGCCCAGTCTTGCCCTGGTCCGTGCCATCCCCAGAGGTGCCCGCGTCTTTGTCGCGAGCGTCTTCCCGGTCTTTTTTCGCACCTTTCCCCGCTGCGACTATCGCCCCCCCACCAATAGTGCCATCCCTTGAGAGGGCGACACGCCCCGCTTGTGATCGGTGCAGCTTACCCCTTTCTGCCTCCCGCCGCGGGTGCGGCGCCTCCTCGCCGCTTTCCCACCGCTTTCCCGCCGCCTCCCCGCCGCGTGGATTAGATTCCCTTGCATGCGCCATCTCGTCTCCTTCCCGCTTCTCTGCCCCCTACCCCCCCCCCCCTGCACTTCGGGCTACCGTGTCCCTTTCGGTGTCTGTTGCTTTTTCCGTGCCCTACAATGGACCGCTTTGAGGAAGCTCTGACGGGCCTGTCCATTACGGACGGTCGGTCCAAGGAGGCCGTTGGGCCTCTCCTGAAGAGGTTTTTGGAGGCGTCGCAGGAACTACAACGGGCTCTCACGCCCCTCAATGGTAGCGTCCACGCGGCGATGAGTCGAGCTACCCCGCTGTCGGACGAGCAGACGACCAGCATCGACTGGGTGTCGGTGTACGATCGCGTCGGGCTTTTTGACGTGGATGACCGCAACGTCGCTCGTCTAATCGACGCTGCCTTACGGTATGTTTGGAGGAAGGAGGAGGCTGATGCGCTTGTTGCTTGTGTGGGGGAGGCTGGAAACCGTCTTGTTGCTGAGACGAGGCGGGCGTTGCGTGACGGCGAGGCGCATCGGGGATTAGCCGGGAGCACAGTATCCTCGGGTGACCGTCCCACGAGCCATCTGATGACCCTGCCTGCCTTGCGAGCCCGTATTGCTTTTTCTACCACGCGCCCCCGTGTTTGTGTGCCCACCACCGCTGCCCTCTCCGCCGTACGGTTAGTCATCAAGGCGGTGGCAGAGTCGGACAGCCCGGCCACCCTTTGCCGTGCAATGGGCCTGCGGGCTTTCAGCTCGTACCAAAGCTTCCTGATTGCGGAGGCCGGCCTCACGGCTGAGACGGCGGCGGGCCGACCTCAACTCGGTGGCGGCTCGACCCCCCCAGAAGCTGCCGCATCTAGTGCTTCTGGCGCCGCGGCAGCGGTCGAGGCTGGCGCCGCGGCAGCGGTCGAGGCTGGCGCCGCGGTCGTGGTCGAGGCTGGAGCCGCAGCAGCGGTCGAGGCTGGCGCCGCGGCAGCGGTCGTGGCCCCCAAGAACGGGGACGGCGCGTGTGGGTCGGGCGCAGCAAACGCACCTTGCACGCCCGAAGGTACCCCGCCCGTGGGGGTGGATGGCGGTGGCGGCGCGGGCAGCGGGCCAGGCGTTGCGAGGTCACAACCTCCATCTGGCCCGACGCCATCTGCAGGAGGTGACGAGAGTGCCAGCTTGGGCAGCATGCCTGCCGAGGGCATGGCGCTCTCTGGTGGCAGCCCGGTGGGCGGCATCAATGCGACCGACCCCACCGACGCGACGCCCAAGGCGCCGGTGACCTACCCGGACGGCACCGGCTGCCCCGTGACGTCTCCTGTGAGCACCCCGAGCCGTCCTGTCGGCGGCGCCTCGGCGGAAGCGGGAGCCGACATTGGGGCATCGGCGGGGGGTTGGCGGGGCTCGGGGGGGGGCATGCCGGCGGCGCCCGCTGGGAGCGGCTTGTCCCGGTCTGCACGATCAACCGACACCGCCGCCACAGCCCACCCCGCGGGAGTGTCGGATGGTGGAAACTCGAGCAGCGTGTTGGCCGAGGCCGCGCGCAATCCTGTGGGCGACACGGCCGCGGCTCTCACAAGCGACGGGAGGCCGGAGACGTCGGCTGACGCGCCCAATTATGGGGCTGCGTCCGAGGATAATGTTGCGGCCACCGCGGCGGCGGCCACGCCGGGGACAGGCGGCTCACCGAGCTCTAAGCCGCTAGTCCTTGGCTACCTCATTGCGTATCTCCGCACCAAGCATCTCACGACGTGGAGGTTCCCCGGGAAAGGGAAGGGTCCCGCCCCCCCAGGGACGATTGCCAACGCCCTGGGCACTGTCACGGTAGAGAAGAGTCGCTCTCTGTGGTGCCAGAGAGTCAGCATGCTGGGCATCAAGCCGTCCTTTGACGTGCCCAAGCTGACGGGCCGGCGGCACAAGCTTTCCGACGTGCCGGACGAGATGCTCGTGGGGGACCTGACCGACTTCAAGGCTAAGAAGATCGGTGACGTGGTGGCGGCCCTGCTCCTTCTCTGTACCTACGAGCCAGAGGCGGTTAGGATAGTCACAGAGATGACGGCGGGCTCTTTTGAGGTCAGGCGCACTCGCCACCCTTCGCTGGTTTTGTCGGGATTGGAGCTTGAGCGCGTTGCCGAACGCGAGAGGGCCGCGGAGGCCACTGGTGACTCAACCGCGGCCGGTGAGACCAGAGACAGAGGCGACGGCAGTAGGCAGCACGGCAGCGTGAGTGCAGCTGGTGCAGCTGCCACGGCAGGCGGCGACGGCGTGGCTCGGCGGCTCGGTGACGGCGTTATTGCTCGGGGAGGCGGTGTTGGACGTGGCGCTGTGGGCGGCAACGGTGCCGCTAGTGGGGCGGCGGACGGAAATGGAGGTGGTGCCCCTTTTGACGGGGACGGAATCCGAGAAGGCCACAACGTCGCTGTTGAGGCGGTGTACTACTTGCGCGTCATGCGTGAGGCCGCAGATAATCGCGCCAAGCGGCTTGCTGTTCGACGGGCTACTCGAGCTAAAGATGCGGCGGCGGTTGGGGAAGGTGCGGCATGTGACCACGCTGCAGAATCCACCGCCCTTCCCACTGGCGGCAGAGCAGCCCCCGCTGGTACGCGGCCGCCGTCGCGTCGGGCCCCCCGCCGGCCTCCTACCGGTCTGGCGAAGCGCCGTCAGCCGGCGGGCTCCGCCGTAGCCGCTGGGACGGCTGCCAAGAAGCGCAAGCAGGCTGCGGCCCCATCTACAGCGGCAGGTACTGCTTATGGTGCTGCTGGCTCTGCAGCTGTCAGTGCTACTTCTAGGCCGACAGGGTCGGAGGCGGCTGCGGGGGGCACTTCTATTGCCACACCAAGTTCGAACTCGTCGGCAAGCGGGGCATCATCGGCTACCGAAGGCCTGGTGGCCACCGGAGGTCCATCAGCGCCTGCTGGTACGACCTTAAGAGGCGCTCCGCCCGCATCCCGTGGTCTGACGGCGAGCGAGGGTCCCTCGGCGACCGGTACTCTTTCGGCGGGCGCGCGTCCGTCGCCGACCCGTGACGCGTCGGCGACTGGTGGTCTATCGGCGGGCGGTGGTCCACCGGCGAGCGGTTGTCCGTCGGTGGGTGCGAGTGCGAGCGCGTGAGCAACTGCGAGTCGACCGACAAGTTTGATAGAGCCGACAAGCGGCGACCGGCATCAGGGTTCTCGGCTGCTGGCGCGTGGCCGGTCTCGAGCGCGGGAGCGTGTAACCGGTGGGTGGCGGCTTTTGAACGGTCGACTTTGTCGTGCGGGGGTATGGGGCACATGCTGCTTTCTTACTTTCCATCATTGCGACTTGGATGTGTGGGGGTGTCGAGTCCATGCTGGTTGTTTTCTCTCTGTCTGTTTTGGCATCGCGCATATTGTGGGCTCCCATATTCTTTCGTACAAAACCTGTGTGTGGTCCTTCCTGGGAGAGAAGCAAGAAGTGCACAACACGATAGCATCGCAGATAGTTGTCCATCCTCTTTTATCAACACACGAGGCGCTTTATGGTACGAGATGATACATGATGATGATCGATACGAGATGATACATGGAGAAGGTACAGGAGTAGGTGCGCAATAAAAGCGTCACAAGCTAAAGCCAGAAGAGCCACAAATTACAACTCGTTCCCAACATGCGCGGGTGGCAGACAGGCCTACGTATCATGTGCAAGAAGCACACAACCAAGAAACACATACCCCATGTCGCGCTGCGTGCCGTAAAATGAAGCGACACGTACATCGGCCCGGACCTTCTCACGGTCAAACGAAAGAACATGAACGCCCTCCATCGTCCGCACTCGGGACAATGCCACATAGACCATACCATTGACAAAGCAAGGCGCCAAGTCCATCACCGCCGCGTCCATGGTCAGGCCCTGGCACCGATGGACCGTGACCGCCCACGCCAGGACCAGGGGGATCTGGTGCCGGCTGGCGTACGCCCCGTCCCGGGCGACCGACTGCAGCTTCATGTCAACTGGCGTGACTACCATCTCTCTCTGGCCGCTCACGGCGTCAAAGCGCACTACGGGCGCCTTGGAAGCTTTGCCGCACGAGCCGTGCGACGCAACCGAATCGAACCGCACGACCGTCCCGATGGTGCCGTTGGGCACCGCCGTGTCCCCATCCGTCAGGGTCGCGCACGACGCAACGCGCGCCCCGACGCAAAGCTCGAGCACCTCGGGAGCCATCAGCGCCTGGTCGAGCTGGCGCGAGACCTCCTCCTTGGTCAGCTGCGTGTTGATCGGGTAGTCTATGGCCGTGAACACTAGCCGCTTGGAGCCGCTGATCGCCTCTGTCGTGGACAGACACTGCCTGTTGTGAATTTTGACCCGTTCTCGGTGCGGGAAGATGTGGGTAACGTCCAAGTCCGTCATGCCCCCGGCCGACACACGCGCGTTGTACACCTCGGCGCTCTTCTCCAGGAACGCCGCGAGGTCTTCGGTGACGTTTCCAACGCGGAGGCTGGAGAGCATCTCAATAAACCTCCTGTCCTCCTGCCGCCAGACGTACTTGAGCTCCAGCTGCTGGTCATTGAACAGGCGCGTCCAGTAGGCCGACGTGAAGGAGTAACAGCCGCGGGTCTCGTACTTGTCCTCGTCCCCCCGTCTCACCGGGGGCAGCTGGAAGAAATCACCAAACGCCACCATCCGCCACGGCCTGTCCGGGTTGTGATCGGCGTGGGACGCGTCCATGCAGTAGCACAGGAGCGTGAACATGCGGCTGCTGACCATCGACACCTCGTCGAGCAACAAGACGGCCGTGTCCGACAGCCGTTTCTTCGTTGCCGCGGTCATGCCGTTGTACAGCCTGGCCGCGTCGTCCTCCTCGCTGAGCGATTCGTCGAAGCACCCGGCCGGCAGCCGCAAGAACGCGTGCAAGGTAACGCCGCCAGCGACTGCCGCCGCGACGCCAGTCGGCGCCACGACGTGTAGGCCAAAGCGGAGGCCCCCCTGGGCGAGGCGGTACTCCGCCACGCACTCGCGCAGCAAGCGCGTCTTGCCCACCCCCCCTCCACCCGTGACAAACAGCCCCTTGCTGCGACTCAGGATGCTCTTGGCAAGTCGCGCCATGTCGTATGGCACGGCATCGGCGCGTCGCATCTTTTTTTTCGGCCCGCCACTGCCGACAGAGCCCGACAACGGCAGAGGAGTGCATGTGCGTGCTGGCGCTGCCAACGCCGCTGCAGCTCTGGGGCGTCCGTCGAAATGACGGCCGAGCATGGTAGTACTGCTGCGAGGGCGAAGACCGAGGAGGGGAGTGCTACTACTCGGAGCGCCGCACGCCAACGCAGGCTTGAGGCTGGAAGATAAGGACTCTGTCCCGACGGCGTGCCGCACATTAGAGGAAGCGCCCGCACTTGTTGTCGAATGGACCTTGTATGGCGAAGGGGGGCAGACGCGGCGCGACCCGCCAGCAGGCGCCCCACGGGCGCGCGGAGCCAAAGAGGGAGAGTGTCGCCAGCCAGACACCCGGCTGTCGACAGAGGGGCGAGACGATGCACGAGAGGTAGGCGTCCGCGACGACACGGTTGGCGTACTGCGCACTTGCGCCAGGTCCGAGGGTTTGTCACAGGGACGCATGACAACCCCGGTCAGCGGGTGGCGCTGGAACGCTACAGGAAGGAGCATGCAATCCTTAAGGCTTTCAACGGACAGGATGGCGCGGTTGACTGCGGGGGGGGGGGGCAAGGACCGCGCCGCCGCGGAGAACGCCCGCCGTGCGGCGTCATCGTCATCTTCCTCATCGTCTGAGAGGACAATGACGCCGTCAGAGGACGTCAAGACGACGGAGTCACCCCCCCCGGCCGCTCCCGCAGACGACGCCGCCGACGACGACAGCAGCCACGCAGGCACCCGCGGCACCAGCAGCCATGACTCGGCGTGGGGCATCGACACAAACATGCGGGCCACGGCGCACTCGCCGTTGAGGGCGGTTAGAGTGTTGACCAGCTTGGTTGTCATAGACGCGTCTGACAGGGGAGCAAGATGTCCACCGACCCCGCGCAACAGAGCGAAAACAGCAGCAGGGCGGCTGCCACCGTCCATGCAAACGACCTTCTTGTCGCTAGCAGCGACACACGTCCGTCTTGCCCACACAGGCAGCGCGGGCAGCGCCCCCGTAGCCCAAGAAGTGGCCGCCCGGCGGTCGTCAAACGAGCATACGAGAGCCGCGTCCGGGCCCAGCTCCGTCCACACCAAGAGCAATCGGGCCATGTCAACTCCGTTGTTGGCCTCGACGACTACGTGCCTCGCGCTGGTACGAAGCGCAATGAAAGCCGCCGTTTGGAAAGCCCCACCGCCCATACCCTCCGCCTCAAAGCGCTGCGCCATGCTGAGCAACACACCCCCCCCGCGCTCCCACGTGCAAAGAGAGACAGATCGCGTCGACCACGGTCGGTGTATGTGTGTGTGGGAACCCGCCGAGGGACAGCCGTCCACTCAAGCAGTACGCGTCGCGCGTGCTCAGCGACACGGAAGGGGGAGGGAAGGCAAGTGCATGTCCTCATCGGGCCTGCATTGGGGAAGCTCCGCCGAATCGCACCCGCGCGCGCAAGAAAAGGCGGGCAGCGTGGCCACGCAAGGACCGAAACCGAAACCCCTCAAGGATGGCGCTTTAGAGGGGGGAGGGGACCCATCAAAACAATGCAAAGGCGAAGGGTCCATTGGGGGGGGGGAAAGGGTGCTGGCGGCAACGAAACCCCAGGTGCAAGCGACGCCAGGAACGGTCTCATCACACGCACAGGTTCCAATCATTACTCCGAGATTGTAGTTGTGCGTCCACTCCATGTGTAAATACAAAGGTGTAATTCTATGACACGCTGCCCTTGCCGATCTTTGGCTTCTTGCTCCCGTTGAGTCGAGCCTCTCCTGTTCCTGTTGCTACATGCCGTATCTGCTGCACACATGCAGCAGCCTTGTATCTACTACGTACCGCTATGTGCTCATTGGGCTGCTCGCGGCTGTTTTTCTCAGGCGGGCCCTTAGGTGATAGGTACTCATTGGTGCTGTTAGCTGCGGGCCTGGCCCCTGCTCGGAGCGGGCACGTTGAGCACAGTTGCACCGCGTGGACACCGAGGCTGCCGAGTTGCCCTTACCTGACCTGGCCACTCAGGTCTCCCTCGCTGCGCTTCTTCTTACCTTGAACTATTCTCCTCCCTCTGTGGATCACTGCTCAATCGAAACAGCCCTTGCGCTTCCGGCCCTGTCCTCCATCGGCACGCCGGCCCTGGCCACGCCACCACTGCTGCTCTGTCGCAGCCTCCCCATCCGTGCTGAAAGCCTCTGTGCATACTTGCTCAGTTCTGCAGATGCTACTTCCAAGCAGTGTAACAGTCCATGGATGCCGAAATTGTCGCTGTTGATCAGACGTGTGGGGTGTGGTCGACAGGGACCTCGCGTGTGCGCCTGATGCTCATTTTCTGCTTGACTTTCTTGCTCGTCCGCCATCAAAGCATTGTAGGAGATGCTCCAGAGATGGATTGGGCTGTCCAATCGGCTATGTGCCCCTCGTTTCTCCCCCAGAACAGCCAAAATGCCCCAAAAGCACCACACGCCGCCTGAACGCCGAGTTAGGCACAGCAAAGGTCTACACAGGTGCTTCTTCTCTTCAGGATGCGTTCTGGAAGCATTAGGTACATTTTCATAAGCTTCCTTCCGTGCGGGGCTGCACGGTGCTCGTGCGTCGATGATTGTCGCAAGAGAGAGAAACGGTGGCACACAGTCATTGCAGGTATCTTTATGCTACAGTAACAGTCTGGTGGGGTGAGACGGTGAACCTTGGGGTCTTTGGAACCTCGTGGCGTTGCGCAATGAGCCTGGGGCCGACGGCCACGCCCTAGGAGACACTTTGGGACGCCAATTCTCGTAGGGCGTCAGGAGCTCTCTGGAACTGGTTTTTGCTCAGCTTTTGAGTTGCATACGCTTTCCATGGGTGTCTGCATGGAGGATGTACGAGAAAATCGCGCTGGAAATGAGTAGCGAGAATGCCAGTGGCAGGCAACTGATGCAGGGTCCCACCGTCGCAGGTCGGAAGAGGTATGAAGGATGCCTTTGTTTGAAAAACCCGCAACAGGAACACACGAAGGACCCTTTGGAGCATCATTGGTGAGGTTTTTGTCCCATGTGTGTTTTGGAAGAGTTTCGCTCCCAAGTGCCGAGTTGCACCCCATCCAGGACCATAGCAGCGAGGTGATGGGCGGGGACTGCACAACAAAAGAAACCATCTCAGAACTACTCAGAATGGATGCAATGAGTGCCAGAAGACGAGTCATGGTGCGCTTTCCAAAAAAAGATAGCCAGGAGGGGCACTCTACGGGCGCACTGCAAATCGTGAAGCGCAGGCGCGTGATCCACTGGATTGACCAGTGTCAGCTGCCGATTACACTGCGACAAGTTTCTCTCCTCGGAAGTCATCTATCTTCGTCGTTTCGACTGGATGCTCACCGCAAACACATCCACATCTACACTGGGAGAGCGAGGTCACGCAGGCGACCGTATGGACTACTCGTGGTGCACACTGAGCCGAGACAGGGCACCCAAAGGCTTCCAAACGCGACTTTCATGCTCGAGAAAGACAAGAGGAGTACAGATGAGCAAAAAACTGCCGTTCCCGCCCAATAGGAGACCATAACAGGCTATGTTTACTCGCAGACAACGCAAACGTCAACCGTACGACCGTCCTCCACCTCCACATATCAACAACGACCGCGCCCACGCTAGGGCCACAATGCGAGGACACCTTCAGTACCATTGGAGCGACCACAGCCGTCGTCGCCACGACCGTCACCTCCCCATTGGCCGCCGCAACGCTTTCGGCCGTCCCCTCCACCACCGCCAGACCGCTCCCGCCGTGATTAGCAGACACGGCGGTGGCCAGCGCCGACGCCACCGCCGCGGCCGTCACCGTCACGGCAACCGTGTCCCCCTCTGCGCTTCCCGACACAGCGCCAGCGCGCTCGCCATTTTTTCGAAGCGCGGCCACCGCTGGAGCCGACGTAACGGGCGCGGCCGTAGTCCTCATGACCGCCACCGCCGCGTTGGCCGGCGCCGCCTCGTTGGTCGCCGCCGCCGCGTTGGCCGTAGACGCCCCGTCGGCCGGCGCCGCCGCGTTGGCGGCCGTCGCCGAGTTGGTCGCCGCCGCCGCGCTGGTCGCCGCCGCCGCTTTGGTCGCCGCCGCCGCGTTAGTCGCCGCCACCACATTGGCGGCCGTCGCCGCCCTGGCCGCCGCCGCCACATTGGCGGCCGTCGCCGCCCTGGCCGCCGTCGCCGCGTTGGACGCCGCCGCCGCGTTTGTCGCCGCCGTCGCGTTGGCGGCCGTCGCCAAGTCGGCCGGCGCCGCCGCGTTGGACGCCGCCGCCGCGCTGGACGCCGCCGCCGCGTTGGACGCCGCCGCCGCGTTTGTCGCTGCCGTCGCGTTGGCGGCCGTCGCCAAGTCGGCCGGCGCCGCCGCGCTGGACGCCGCCGCCGCGCTGGCCGCCGCCGCCGCGTTGGTCGCCGCCGCCGCGTTTGTCGCCGCCGTCGCGTTGGCGGCCGTCGCCGAGTGGGCCGGCGGCGCCGCGTTGGCGGCCGTGGCCGCGCTGGTCGCCGCCGCCGCGTTAGTCGCCGCCACCACATTGGCGGCCGTCGCCGCCCTAGCAGCCGTCGCCGCATTGGCGGCCGTCGCCGCCCTGGCCGCCGTCGCCGCGTTGGCGGCCGTCGCCGCCCTGGCCGCCGTCGCGGCATTGGCGGCCGTCGCCGCGTCGTCCGGCGCCGCCGCGTTGGCGGCCGTCGCCGCGTCGGCCGGCGCTGCCGCGTTGGCGGCCGTCGCCGCGTTGGCCGCCGCCACCGCGTTGGCCGCCGTCGCCGCCCCGGCCGCCACAATCCTGCCGCTCGCCCCGTCAGCCACCGCGCCAGCGCCCACGCCGATAATGGAAAGCATGGTGGTGGCCAGCGCCGACGTCTCCGCCACGTCTGTTGCCGCTACGATCGTGAACACGGCCATGGCAGCAGCCGTGTGGTCTCTCTCCTCGCGGACCACCTTGATAGCCATCTCGTCGTGGGGATAGATCTGACCAAGTGTGACTGGGAGCGTCCGCGAGACGAGCACAAGCAGAGGCGAGAACAGGCAGATAAACCAATGTCACACCGCCCAAGACGTTTCTCGGAAGACCAGTCGAGCCCTTCATCAAGATTGCACTTGCGGGCACTGCGGCATCAAGTACGAATACAATTGCGGCCCCCCAGGCACCGGCCATCAGTAGGCAACGCAGGGCGCTTGAACGTAGAGGGCGAAAATGGGGTGTTTACACCACTGTCGCCGACCCATCAAAGACAGGGCCGCAGGCGCACTTCTCGAGCGGGGCCCTGTGACGTGTTGAGTCAAAAATAGAGCATCGCGCCAGATTCCAGTCCTGATGGATCCCTGATGTTACGTTGCTTGACCGTCGTTCACCTGACAAGTATGGAGCGCAGCGATTGGATGATCGCCGGCCTCGCTTCAAGGCACTTGAAGAGCATTTCTTTAAATTGAATAAAAGTGCTTCGTATTTGTCAGTCTGCCTCAAGATTTTGACGCGCGGCCCCCATCGCAGGCGTGAGCGCGCGTCTCCTCCATGAGACCACCCTCTTGCGACCGGTTTCCTGATCTGTCTTTCTGAGTGGGCCTGGTGGGATCCTGTCGAGACGCTGCCGCTGCCCCCATGGCGGGCGATCAACCCCATGATTGCGATGACGTACACTCCCTCTTTAAGAGTCGTCGGACGCAGATGGGGATGCTCGGCGTTATCGACCTCGTGGCGTCATCATCACGCCCTGCGCGGTCGCTCGCGGCGCGGCGGGTGCCCGAGGCAGCTGTACGTCGTTCCACTATTTCTTATACATTGTCGCCAGCCCCCCAACCCTCACTCTCTTCTCGTGCACACTCTGTCTTCAGTTCCTCTTCCTCCAGTTGCGGTAGTGATCCAGGTGCGGTCTATGATGAAGACCACGCTAACTTGTCGGAGGCGCCCCCTACACCAATGGGTCGGCAACCGGGGCGGCACCCCAGGCGAACGGTTGGTCGCGCCCGCACCGAGTCGGTGGCAGAGCGGCAGGGGGTCCTCACCGTCCTTATGTCGTCGGCGTTGCGGCGGTTGGTCGGTGAGCGGACACGTGCGGACGTTTCTACGGGCACTGGTATGATGGCGAAAGTGATGGGCTCGTCGGACGCTACCTCGCGCTTCCTCTTCTGCGTTGTGGGGCCCCGAGCAGTCGACCTGGCCGCCCTCTGGTTCTCCCCCAATGGCAAGCCCCTGTGCTCCTGTTGGGGCCACACCCAGAACGTGGCGCTGCTCGTGATGACAGGGGAGGCGAGCTCCTGCTGGCACGCCCACGCCTTCCAGGCGGCCGTCGACGACTTGGCCGGCAGCCGCCTGGAGATCGTGAGGTCCCTGCAGGTGCGCGACGACACCAAGCCCTACTCTGTGGACATCAAGACAAACACGGGCATGGCGGCAGCGGCATTCGACGGCTCTATATACAGCGCTGTAATTGCCAACAGGCGGCGCGACGTGAAGTGCGTTGCCGTCAGCTGCCGCGCCAACCCCCGGCGCTGCCACCACGCCGAGCTGGTCAAGGGGCTCGCGCGCCTGGTGGTTCCTGCAGACCCCGAGGCCGACATTTCGGACGTGTCGTCGGATGGAGAGCGTCACGCCACAGACCAGCGGGTCGAGGCTGAGGACGGGGACGTTGACGTGGACGATGACGACCTGGTCCAGATCTCCAAGGCGCGGCAAAAGCGCAACCTCCTTGCGTGCGAGGAGGAGGACAAGCAGGGAATCAAGTGGGCCCGCACGGCCGAGTGGGCCGCCGACGACCTAGCCGCCACCCCTGTTTGGCTGGCGCATCCCTCTGAGGACAACAAAGGTACAGAAGGACCCTCCTCGTCAATCACTGTCCTGCAGCAAATGGCTAGGCTTGGCCTGGTTTTCGACCCGGCCGTCACCCTGCACGAGACGACGTGCTCGATGTGCGGCGCTGCAAAGAGCGCCGAAACAACTCTGATCGAGGTGGCTGGCAAGCTGTTTTGCGACGGGAACAGTTCCGAGCCGCTGTCGGTACGCTTTTGTATCGTTGTCTGGCGGTGTATTGCTTACTTGATGCGCTTGCCGTTTCTCTTCCTGTTTGGATCTTTGTATCTACGCTGGTATCCGTGTGCTGACTTTCGTAGTGTGCTATCCTTTTCTTCTTTCATCCCTTTGCCGGTGTGCCTGTCTTCATTGTCCGACCATTTGTCCAGGTATCCGTGGGCTCGTGGATCTGCCCGCGGCAGCATGTCGTCGAGTACGACGGAGCCAACGACGGTCTCTTCTCCCTGAGGCAGTCGGACGACTCGGGCAGCGTGCTGGTGTTCTCGCGATCGTTTTGCGACTTGCTCGTGTCCTTCGTGTACAACTCTCGGTCCTCTTACGCGGCGGCGACGTCATTTTTGGCGTCGCTGAGGTCTGGATTTGGCCTACGCCGCCAGGTGATTGTCACGCTCGGACGCTGCTTCGTTGCCACGCTGCAGCCGGCGGCAGACGCGTTTGTCTGCCCGGTGTGCGGCGACGACCCGGAATACATCGTCATTGACGGCCAAGCGCTTGGATTTAGGATCAAAGACGGCTTGGAGATCACCCGCCCCGCCCTGCACCTCCCGAGCATGAACCTGAGCATCGACAACTACGCGGTGATACGCATGCCAAGCATTCGTGCAGCAATACGAAAAGTCCTGCGCACGGGCGACACCCTCACCAAGACGGACGCCGATGCGCTGCTTAAGCTCAACCAGGCGCCCACGGCGGTGTTCCCGCGCGGCCGAACTGCGGCGGCTGCGGAGAACTGGCGGCTCCAGCGCGACGCCGCCACGCTGTTCTTTCGCTTCCACTCGTGGACGTCCGTCGACGATCTTGGTGGTGCGCGCGCCGCCCCCTCAGGTGGGGTGGATGGTGCACAATGGGGCCGTGCCGCTCCACCTGACGCTTCCACTGCTGCAACCGACATGCATGGCGAAGCACCGCCAGTAGGCGGCCTCGGAAGCGCTCCGGACGCCACGCCCGTCTCATTGCCGTGGTACGAGCGGAGGGGTACATGCCGTCCCCGTTTTGATACGTTCAAGGCGGAGGGCACCGAGTGGGCGACCGTGCGCCCATTTTTGCTGGCGTTGCTTGGCGACCCGGTGGTCAACCTGTTCGCCGGCCACCCGCGCGAGCCGCTAATGCAGCTTGTGGAGGGGCTCAAGAAGGCAGACGATGGCGAGTGGCTGAAGCATGCGGCGGCGGCAAATGCTGTCGGCTTTGTTGCCAATTTCTTTGCGCGTGTTGGCCCCCTCCTCAAGAAGGAACGGCCGCTGCGGTTTGCCGTGGGGTCACTGCTACAGTTTGCTGTGGAGGTCGACCACATGGTCGACAGGGATTTCGCGGCCGCTGCCAAGAATGCGGCAGATGGCGGCCAGGTGGAGACGGCGGCCTTTTGCAAGAGGTGGCTGAACGTATCGTCGCCCGCCGAGTACCAGAAGTTTGCGGCGGAGCACCCGGTCTTCAAGGGCAAAGACCTTGACTCTCCCTACTCGTCGTTCGAGTTCTTTGGCTTTTTGAAGCGCGTGCGTCCGGCAATCTACACGCCAAGAGTCAGGCGAAAGAGAACGGCGGAGGACCAGCCACCGCGTGGGCGGCGTGGACGGGGGGCTCAAGCGGTCAGAGAGGATGCGGGGGATCGCTGCTCGAAGGCCTTCCCCAAGCACTCGGAGCTGACCGCCGGCGTGTTCAACATTGTATGCCCTCACGTGGTCACGATGGGCTTTCGGGTCATGTTTCAAGCGGAGAGCGTAGCCGACGCTCTCTCTGTTGTTTTGGAACGCTTTCCCAAGCTTCCTAAGGTGGTGTTTTATGACGTTGCGTGCAAGATGGACCGCAACGGCATGCAGAGGGTCCGTACCATCCTCTCCCACCACGGCGTGCGCTTTTGTCTTGACAGGGCGCACGCCAAGGGACATACCTGCTCTTGCGTATACTTCCCTGACGAGTCGCTCGCCGTGACCAACGGCGTTTCCACGCAGGCCGCCGAGGTGCAGCATTCCGTGTCGGTGAAGTTTAGGGGGCACCTAGCGTACATGACGCCGACGTCCTTTATGGCGCACCGCATCTTCCAGCTGTCGATGATGAATCTGACGGCGTCGTTCAAGATCCACCACCCCGACGCCAAGGCAGAGAACGAGGGCACCCGCCTGAACAGTTACTACTTCAACTACCGCAACGCCAAGTGTCTCAGACCGGCGTGTGCCTGCCCTGCCAGGGCCTTGGACGCATCGGCGGCGCCTCGCCCTGGCGATGACGGCGGGGGCGATCCCGCTGAGGCCGACCAAGACGCGGAGAGCGGGGAGTTGGAAAGGAGGGATGAGGAAGGGGCACGGAGCAATGATGAGGATGCACCTGCTGCGACAGACGTTGACGTTGGGAGCGGGCAGATTGAGGGGTGCGACTCGGGGTTGGGGGAGGCGACAGTGCCTGTCGCAGGTATACTATCATTTACCGGGAGTGATGGGGAGGGAGAGGGAGCGACGGGGGTGGGTGGGCCCGGTGTGACTCAGGCCGCTTGATTGCACCTGGTGGGTATGGCTCACTGCGCAAGAGAAAAGGAATGCACTTGCGACTCCTGTTGTCGAGTGTGACGCGTGTACACCGTCCGTCAAGAAAAAAGAGACACAGGCGCTGTCAAGGGAAGTCGGAGAGCAACCATTAAATGTAAAACGAGTCGACAGTGCTGTGGACCTTGGCCGCCTAGAAGACGGCCGGCTTGAACGGGCGGGAGCTGCCTCTCGGGCGTGACCCGGGGTGGGTTTGGTGCGATGATGGGAGCCCGGCCACCGGGAGGGCAGGATGGGCGGCCAGCTCCTGCATGGGCGCCGGACGCCCGCCGCTGCTGCCCTTCCGCCGCAGGCACGACGCTCGCCTCTGCTGCCCGCCCTCAGCGGGTCGGGCGCCCACAGCCGTTGCTTGCCCGCCCCTTGCGGGGCGCCCATCACGGGTGGCCGACCGCTGCGGGCGGGACGCCCGCCGCTGTGGGCCGCACGCTGCGGGCGGGACGCCCACCGACACCGTCAGCAAGCCGAGGGTGGGACGCCCGCCGCCGCGGCCAGCCCGCCGCGGCTGACCGCTTTCCGCGCGTGGAAAGACAACCGACGCTGCCCGCCCACCGCGGGCAGGACGCCGCCACCGCGCAAGTGCCAACACCGCCTCCTCGACGATGCCGCTACCCGAAAAGCACCGCGCGGCGGCAGGGAGGTGGGGGTTGTGGGGTGCAATGGGAGGAGAGCGGCTGCTGGTGGGAGGCGGCATGGGGCGCGCTCGTGATGGGGAGGGGGGCCCGCCGCTGCTGCCCGCTTGCCTATGGCACGACGCCAGCCGCCGCTGCCCGCCTGCCGAGGACGAGACGCGCGCCCCCGATTACCGCCATCCGCTGCTGCTCTCCCGCCGCGGCCGGGACGCCCACCAACGCTGCCCGCCTGCCGTGGGCGGGGCGCCCAAAGCGAGCAGGGCACCCGCCGCCCCCACCCACCCGCCGAGTGCGGCACGCCCACAATCCGACCCTGCACGCGCAGGCGGCCCGCCGTCGTCGCGCCGGTGCCCGCGTGGACGCCACGTCCGTGCCGCTACCCGGGCGGCGCCGCGCGGCGCAGAGGCGGCGGGGGTGGTGGGGCGCAATGGGGGGGGGGCGGCCGCCAGACCGGGCGAAGGGGGGCGCGCCCGTGGAGGGGCGGGGCGCCCGCCCCGCCACCGGACACCAGCTGGCCGCACGCCGCCGCCGCGCCGGTGCCCGCGTGGCCGCGCCGGTGCCGCTACCCGGGCGGCGCCGCGCGGTGGCGAGGCGGCGGGGTTGGTGTGATGCAGGGAGGAAGGTGGCGTCGACGCATGGGGGGGGGGGGGGGGATGGCCGGCATGTACCCGGCCCCAGGGTGGGTGGTGGTACGCGAGGCCGGGGTAGCCCCGTGGCGGCGTGGTTGCGGCAGCGTGCCGCCGTGCACATGGGGTCACGACGGTCATGGCTGTCCGCGAGGATGAATTAGGTAAGTGCACCTGGGGCACGTGGCACCCCGCGTGGCAGTCGCCACCGGGCGGCGGCTGGCGGCAGCCGGCGGTGCTGTGAGGAGCGCCGAGAGCCCTCCGAGGTCCTCTCGCCGGTTCCGATGCAAAATTTTGCTTCGTGTTTGAGATCTTGACGTACTACATGACAACAGCACACGCAAGGATTTGACCCACCTGGAGCCGGCTCTGAGCGGCATCCAGCAACGACGCTGCGCTGGTCACCTGACGACTGTGACAACTAAAGGTTCAGGTGGCACTGCTTTTCTCTCGTGGGCGACCAACCAGCTATGCTGCCTAGCCGGCTCACCGTCGGAGGTGGAAGCTGCGGGAATGGAACAGCAACGGGTGGTGACGACCAGCCCGTTTTGAAGTTGATCCCGTCGGTCGTGGCCTTTTTGCAACGTGTCAGGTGTGAGAAAGGGTGAGAAGCAGGCATCACGAAGGGCATCAGGTGTAGCCACGACTACAGTAAGGTATTTGGCTCGAATCCAGCCACCTAGGATTGGCTGACTGTGAAACAGATCTTCGAGGTCGGAGCACAGTCATTATTCGGGTATTGCTGCTCTCCCAATTCTGTCCTCTCTCGGCAAAGAACAGGACTAACGCAGGAAAACTTCTGATTGGCTGGCTTGAAGAGTCCAAACTCGTCATTGGCGGAGACAGTTGTTTGCTCACTCTTGTTCTTCTGCAGAGGACATAATTGGGACAAGAAAAATAACTATATTTCTATTTATTCAGAGTTGCTGACATAAGTTTCAAGCGTGTAGACAGACTTCGCGATCGCCTCGGTGTGGTGAACGGCACGGCGCTTTTGCGAAAGCACCGTGCCGTGTACCACACAGGCTGCTGCTTATTGGCCGCAGCCTGAGAACAACTGAGCAATGCACTCATGTAGTCATTCGAGGGACGTCATGAGCTGAGCCTATATTCTATCTATGATAACCTGACTGGGCCAAATGTCGACCAGCTTCAGAATTGTCGACTACACTGTGAGCCCGCTCCTCGAGGCTAAGAGGGGCGATTCCACCCCCCGTCGTCATGTCGTTCAGCGTTTGTCTATACACCAAGTCGAATCATGACGACACCGATACAGATGTGAGCATCGCTCCTGAGCTATACGAAGGGAGTGCGTCTTGTCGATTTTACGAGAAAAAATGACGTCCAGAAAACGAAGCGTGTGCTCGCAGACTTTTTTTCTTGTTTGTTCTTTTTCTCTGGGACGCCATAGGGTGCCACAGGAGCCCCTACAGGCCACCCCGGCTCCAAAATATTGCTTGCGGTACAATCGCAGTGATTGATTGGTGCATATAGCCCGATGTCGTGAACCCAATGCCGTCATTGACCCGGAAGGTTGGTCGACATTATCGGGTTTATTTCCACTGCCAGATATTCTTCATATGCCCATAGCTCACGGCCAGAGCAGGTACTGGTGAAGAAAAAAAAATGAAAATGTCCATCTCACTCTCAGCAGTTCCCCAGTATTCTTTGTTTCTCCTATAAATTGAGCGCACAGATGCACAAGCTCTGAGAAAAAGTGGTTAACATTTGGGCCAGACTGAACTTTAGCTATCCCATGGAGGGCCGCCAAGGCCCCTTTGGTACGCCATCAGACCAGGGATGGCACCAACAAACTGTATTCTTTAAACGAACGAGCAAATATATACTTAATCGATAGATTATTCAGTTGCCGTTCTCCCGTTTTTTAATGTGTGTTTTCACTTAACACCAGGACGGTCGCCTCGGGTTTCGGCCGCAGCCTGTGGTGCAACGGGCATGTTGGTGGCTGACGTTGGGGAAGCGGGGTGGTCACTGTGGGGGACAGTGGCACCGGCTGGCTACCGCGGCTACAGTGGCGGCTCCTCACTCACCCTCACCTCGCACTGGACAGACAGCAGCGACCACTTCGGCCTCCCTGCACTTCCCCCCCCCGCTCCACGATGACCGACGCGCCGCTCTGCCACGCTGGGCCCTGATGAAGGATGAAGTGTGGTTCCGTCGCGTGTCCAACAACCCCCCGCCCTTTGTGGTCGGCAAGTCCTCAGGCAGCAAAAAAACTGTCGATTGACTAAGCAATCCGGATTTTAAAAAAATAGATTCAATCGATCCAGGATGAAAAAAACCAAAGAATTCAACCCTGCATTGGACACAGATCAACGAGATGGGTCTGATCGTTTTAAACTCAGAACTGAAAGTCCTGTTAATTGGGAGGGAACTGTCAGCCTCGACACCAACCGTGCGCTTCAGCAGCAAGGGCAGACGCTGTCATGACACCTGAGAACCTGGAAGGCGTCTCAAGACGTACCCGGATAAACTATGCGCGAATACGCTTGAGAAAAGTACGCGTGAAAGCCCCTGCCGCACAGCGTTCAACGTCTTCGCAGGTGACCCATGCGATATGAATCAAGTGCATTATCAGAACACATTGAATTCTGTACTTGCACTGGACGGTGTGGCCGAGGTGAACATCCCGGTGCGTGTGTGCGTTGCTCTTTCAGAAGGCGTCGTCCTCGCTCACCGCGCGTCCTGTCTTGTATGGTCGGTTACTTGGTGTTAGTTGTTTCCCTATCCCCCCTTCCCCCGCCCCCATCATCCTCTACCTCTCGGCCTCATATTCATCCTCTTCAACCCCCGCCAGCGCCCGCTCTGGGTGCAGCAGGTGGGTGAGCAGGTCCCGCAGGCCCACATTCACTCCACTTGCGTGGCGGTGGGCAGCCTCCACCTGCTCCAAGTTGGCTTTGGACTTGGTGCGGGAGCGTGCCGCAGCCTCCCGGTTGCGCTTGGCCCGCATCCGCCGCGTGTCGGCGGCGGTAGCCGCGTCGCCGGGCGAGCCCGCCGGCCCACCACCAGTGCCCCCCTCTGTGGGCATGCACGCAGCCGTCGCCCCAGATTCGGCGGCCGCCGCCGCCCCCACTCCCGCCGCCGCTGCCGCCGCAGCCACCGCCGCCGCCGCCGCAGCCACCGCCCCGCTGCGTCGCCGAGAGCGCCCCGTGGCCACGGCGGTGGTCGGCGCAGCGCCCGTTTCCTCCCCACCGCTGCCGCTCTCCCCGTCTGACGCGCCGCCCCGCGGGTCGTCCCCATACGCCAACGGGGCGGCGCTCGCGGCGGCGGCGGTGACGGCAGCGGTTGCCGCCGCCGCCGTTTGGGCGGGCGACACGTCCATCGGCGCCGGGCGGCTGGCACGCCCGCCGCCGCCCGTCGCGCCCGGCGACGGGTAGCGAATCGCCGGCGCGCCGTGGCGGGTGGCGGTGCCTGGCTGTCCGGGGGAGCCGAGCAAACCCGCCCCCGCCGGCGGTGCGTGGGCGGCCGGCTGCGCGAGCCCGTCGGGGTGCGCCCCCCCCAACCCCAATGGGGGCACGTGCAAGCCGAGCGGCACGCCCAGGGAGGGGAGGACCCCCATCCCCGCGAGCGTCGACAGGCCGAGCGTTGGGGACACGCCCGCCAGGGCGTGCAAGCCGCGCCCGCCGCCAAAGTCGGGCAATGACTGCAGGGCGCCCGCGGGGTGGTGCAACGCGGCGGGCGGGAGGCCCGCCAAGCCAAGCTCGAGTTTGACGCTCCTCCCGCCACTGCCGCTGCCGCTGCCACCACCGCCGCGGGTGGCGTGCAAGTGGGGGAGGTCCCCTCCCCGTGGGTGGGGGTACCCATCCCCCCGCCCCACCACGGCGAGCCCCCCGCCTCGCCCTCCCCTCGGTGGCGACGCCAGCAGCGGCAGGGGTGACAGGTCACCGCCACGCCCTCCGGCGGCGAGCGCCCCCTCGTCGGCGCCGAGCACGCCCGCCGCCCCGAGGCCCGGCGGTAGGCCCAGCGGCGGCGACACGCCGCGTGGCAGCGCCGCCGACGGTGACGGCACGGAGCCGCCCACACCACCGGCCGCGGCGGCGGCGCCGGGACCGCCGCCTCCCCCCTCACCATCATCGAGCACAAAGTGGTCGAGCAGCACGTCGTCGGCGAGCCCTGGGTGGACGCCCACGCTGCCGACGCCACCACCGCCGTCGCCGTCGAGGGAGCGGAACGAGGGGGGGCTCACCCCGTCTGACCCTGAATCAAAGTGGAAGCTCAAGCCCTGCCCATCGTTCATGGCCGGTGGGAGGCGCCGCCCGTCCCGTCGCCAAGGACAAGGGCTTGCCGGCGGCTACTGCCGCCGTCGCGGCAGTTCCCGTGCGCCGCCAAGGTGACGGGAAGGGGGAAAAAGGAACTAACAGCAACAGCCAGGTGGAGGGTTGTTGGAAGAGGAAAGCAGCCTCGAAAGGGGCCCGTGTGCGCGCGCGACCGCTGCAGCACCCCCCACACCGTTGCAGGTCGAGGACGCCAACTGCCGGTCGAGGGGCCAGCCCTGCGCGGCCCACCAGCTACCACGACCCCCGCCGCCCCGCGGCCGCTCGCGCACACTTGCAACCCACCGTCCCGTGCCGCGGCCACCGGCTGTGGGCGCGACCTGCGCACCCACCCGAGCCGCCACCCCCCCCGCGAATGGCCGCCGCCCCGCGCGGGCACGCCGCCGTCGCTCTCCCCAGGTGCGCCGACCCCACACCGTCACCCACCCGCAACCAAAACACTCCCAAGCCGGTCCGGGGCGTGCTCCCGTGTGCCCACCCGCCACCGCGGGCCCTCCCATGGACAGGGGCACTCTACCAGCGCCGCATAGACCGTCAACGGGATACCTCGCCGTCCGTCGAGGGCAGCGGCTGCTGCCCGGCCGCGTGGGAATGTGGGGTGCCGCTCTTTGGGGGGGGGGGGGGGGGGGGGGGTGGGGGGGGGGGGGGGGGGGGGGGGGGGGGGGCGGCGGGTTGAAGCGACGCCGTGAGCGGCTCTCGTGGCTGCTGGTGCCCACGTCCCCGCGCCACGCGTTTCGCGGCAGTGGCCGGCGCGGCACCGCTGACGCAGCCGCCGCCACAGGCGCCACCGCTGACGCCATCGGGTACAGTGGGTGGGGGCGGCGCGGCGTGACAATGCGGCAGCGCGGCGGCGGCGGCGGCGGCGGCGGCGGCAGCAGCAGCAACAGCGACTGCCCCGCCTGTGCGTGTCTGGTGGCCTCGTCGTTGCTCCTCAACGTGTGTTTCCGGCACGGCTGGGGGAGCGACGAAAACGGTGTACGGGAGATGGGGGCGGCGCCCGGCAGCGCCGCCGCGGGTGGCGGAAAGGGCTTGTCAGCAGCTGAACGACAGCGGTGATCCTGCCAGCTGCTGACAAGGGGCCAATTCTAGGTGAAGGTGGCACCAATTTATGTACCGTCATTCGTCGACCCAATCGATGGACCGAGCCCGACCTGTTGGACCGTCGCGCATCCAGTGGCCCCCGCTTGCAGCACGAACAACAGCACAGTGTGTTTCCCTCTACAAGTATGAGCAACCCTCGGCAGCAGGCCGCAGAAGAGGGGCTTGGGGAGAGTGCGCAACATGCAAAATGGAGCCGTGCGCGCATGTGACGGAACAAAACGTCTACCTCTGAATATCAACCGCCACGCGCTCCCCCCGCCGCCCTCAATCCCCTCCCTTTTTCTCCGCTGCGGCCGCCAAGGCTGCCGCGTGCAGCGCCACGTGCTCGCCAAGAAACGTCGCGATAAAGTGGTAGCTGTGGTCGTACCCCTCCCGCAGGTGCCACTCCACAAGCTGCCCCGCCGCCTTGCACGCGTCGACAAACTCGTCCCCCCGCAGCTGCCCGTCGGCCCAAAACCCGTCGGCGGCGCCCTGCTCCACCCGGATGGGCGTGGACGGGTAGAGCGGCTTGCCGCGCGCGGCCATCAACTCGGTCGCGTCGTGGGTGGCCCACCCCGCCGCGGCCGCCGCGTCCCCCCCCAGGTAGCCCGTAAAGGCCTTGACGCCCCACGGGCAGGCCGTCGGGTGGGCGACCGGCGAAAAGGCCGACGCGGACGCGTACAGGCCCGGGTGGCGGAGGGCGAGCGTCAACGCGCCGTGGCCGCCCATCGAGTGGCCCGCCACCGACCGGCGGGCGCCGTCGAGGGCCACCTCCCCGCGGGCCGCAACGGCCGCCGCCACCGCCGCCGGCAGCTCGACCGTCACGTACGTTTCCATCTGGTAGGCGCCAAAGCCGGGCGTCACGGCGTCAACGTAAAAGCCGGCGCCGGTGCCGAAGTCCCACCCGTCTTCCTCCCCAGGCGCGCCCGCGCCACGCGGCGACGTGTCGGGCGCGACAATGATGAGGCGGGCAGCGGCGGCGTGCGCGGCGGCGCCGGCCTTGGTGATAAAGTTTTGGTCCGTGCACGTCAACCCCGACAGCCAGTAGAGGGCGGGCAGGGGGGCGCCGGCGCCGCCCGCCTCGGGGGGGGGGGTGATGACCGAAAAGGTCGCCTTGGTGCCGCCCAGTGCGGGCGAGGTGTAGGCGTATTGGGTGATGGCGCAGCCAAAGGCCTTGGTGCGGCTGACCTCGGTCGGCGTTTCCATGGCGGCGGCCGGGGGGGGGGGGGGGGGGGGGGGGGGGGGGGGGGGGGCCGCGCGCAGACGGGCACGGAGCGCGACGAAGGCCGCAGGGAAGAGGAGAGATGGGAGCGAAAAAGGGCACGGGAAAGAAGAGGTGGGGGTGGGCGACACGGGAGCAGAGGCCGACGGGGGTGGTCGTCACGGTGGAGGGCGTCGGCGCGCGTCGTAGCGATGGGGGTGGTGGCAGCTGCCACGCGGGCCGTGATCCCATGCTGACTGACTTGCTGCCTGGCAAGCCCGATCGGCAACACAGCTCGCCCGCGTTAGTGGGAATCAAGCGCTGCTCAAACCTACTTAGTGAGCCTCTGGATCAACTCTCTTACAATTCTTCCTCAAGTCGTTTGGTGCACCGCCTTTGAGCCACGGTCGCGGTCACGCCGGCTACGTCCCCTCGTCCACGTTGCCGCCGCGACGGCCGCTCCACCGCCGCCCCCACCTCGGCGACCTACCCGACGGGCGGATCACTGCCCCTGGTGTCCCTCTTGCAAGCTTTTTCTAATGGAACGGCTGGCGGCATCGGCGCTGGCCCGCACCCGGCTGGCCACGTTGCGGGGCAGCGGCCGGCCGCGGGCGACGGCCGGCGGCGCGGCCGCAGCGGCGACCGCCCCGTCGTTGGCGGCGGCCGCGTCGCTGACATCGTCTGCCGCCGCGTCCTCCTCCTCTTCTTCACCATCGGCCGGTTTGTTCGTGTCGACGCTGTCGGCTGTTTCCCCGCCCCCATCGTCTCTCCACCCTCCGCTCGCCGCTGCGGCCGCCGCCGAGGTGTCGCGTGGTGGTGGCGGCTCCGGCGCCCTTGCCGGCCTTGTGGGTCACCTTGTCGGCATGCCGACGGTGGGCCCCACCCCTGGGGAGGGGCCGCCTGTCGCTTTCCCCCCCACCTCGCCGTCACCGGTCGGCCTCGCGTGGGTGGGCGCCGACCCCCCCGCGCCCGCGGCCGTCACGGCCGCCGCCGGTGGGGCCACGGTGGCGCTGCCCGCGATTCCCCCTTCTCCCCCCCCCCCCCCCCCCCCCCCC
>ENA-ORXR01001365-ORXR01001365.1-marine-metagenome-genome-assembly--contig:-NODE-1365-length-25945-cov-7.277060_pt1 | contig 25945 bp, 26 predicted proteins | sample MGYA00237866_ERZ511479 | MGnify/ENA metagenome assembly ERZ511479 | reverse complement strand
ACTTGATCCTCGCGCCTAACCCTCGATCACATGAGGCTCCGCGACGAGTCACCGCCTTTTTCAACACCCTGCTAGGCAAGATTGACGGTTCTATTCCGTTTTAATTGATACAATCATGAACCACTCACGCCGCCGATTCCTCCGAAACTCTATTCTCGCAACGACTGCGCTTTCCGCCTCTCAGGTCATAGGAGCGAACGAGAAGATCCGCCTTGGCTTTATAGGACTTGGTGGCAGGGGCATGAAATCTGCTCAATGGTTTGCCAAGGTTCCGGGAGTCGAAGTCGCGAGCCTTTGTGACGTCGATACGGTGGTGATTGAACGGGCGAAAAAGACGTTTCCCAATGCAACCAGTACTCAGGATTTACGGAAGCTGGTTGAGGATCCGGAAATCGATGCCGTCGTCATTTCTACAGCAAACCACTGGCACGCCTTGGCTGGGATTTGGGCCTGCCAAGCTGGTAAGGATGTCTACGTTGAGAAACCTGTTTCGCACAATATTTGGGAGGGACGGAAACTGGTAGAGGCGGCCCGAAAGTATGACCGGATTGTCCAAGGAGGCACCCAGCAGCGCTCCAATTCACATCAAGCGGAATTGCGCGAATACATTCACGGAGGTGAACTCGGAAAGATCAAGTATGCTCGCTGCAACCGCTACGGACGCCGTTCGTCGATTGGGCTGCGAGACACGCCACTAACACCCCCCGATACCGTCGACTATGATCTCTGGTTAGGGCCGGCGGCAGATCTTCCGATTATGCGTGATAGGTTCCATTACGATTGGCACTGGGATTGGAATCTAGGGAACGGCGAACTTGGTAACTGGGGGCCGCATATTCTCGATGACCTCAGAAACATTGTTTACCAAGACCGCGCGACTTACCCGACGAAGGTGGTCTCTGGGGGTGGCCGGTTCGGTTGGGACGATGCAGGCACCACGCCAAATACTCATTTCACTTACATGGAGGCCGGCGGCATACCATTCATTATGGATGTCCATAACCTTCCTCGCCAAAAGGATTTAAAGGCTGACGACATCTACTGGCGTCGCCGAACCCCGGCCTTTCTAGTGATCGAAATGGATGGCGGCTACTATGCTGGTGGGCGAAATGGTGGTGCCTCTTATGATCAGGATGGCAAAAAGATTCGATCGTTCAAGGCCGATGGAGGAGGAGCACACGCAGCGAACTTCATTGATGCGATGCGTTCCAGGAACAAGGCTGAGTTGAACGCCGAAATTGAGGAGATTCACTATTCCAGTGCTTGGTGCCACCTAGGAAATATCGGTTACCGGCTAGGTGCAGAGAATAGCTACGAACGGGGCAAAGCAGAGGCTCTCGTCCCTGACTCGCAACCTTGGCAGGACGTAATCGCAGACACTCACGATCATCTTGGCCGCAATGAAATCAACCCCGCCGGCTTAGATATGCGAGTCGGGCCAGTGCTCAATTTTGATCCCGTCGGAGAGACCTTTAGCGGAAGCTCAGCGACCCCTGAATCCTTGGCTCTATTGACCAGAGAATACCGAGAAGGTTATGCGGTGCCTGACGCGGTATAACGACTAATAACCTCATTGTAAGAGCGCCACCCTTTCCACGGGTGGCGCTTTTTTGTCGGGCTCGGAAGTCTCGTTTTGGAGTCGGCTGGGTCATGGCCACGGCACCGAAGACAGTCTTCAGCGCGGCATCCTTGGAACTTTACCCAAGCTCTATCGTTTCTAACTTCTTGACCAACAGGTAGTGCCAGAATTTTTGACCAAAGTGGCAAAAACTGTTTTTTTAGGTAAGGTTTGAGGTTTTTTATGCGACTGTAAAAGACTATGAAAAACATCAAAAAAGTTGTCCTTCTCCTTTCGTGCGCCTTTGCTGCGGTAGCTCTTTCATCCTGCGCTACGTGCGGAAAGTGCGGATGCAGTGGTGATGGCGCAGCTAAGTGCTGTGGCACCGGTGGCGAGTGCTGCAAAACAGGCGAGTGCAGCCAGTAGTCAGATCGACTCTGAATCAAGCCGGGTCCTGGGCTACGATACGTAGTTCAGCCCCGGCTTTTTTGTGCTCAGGGCTGACGCCTAAGCTAGGAGAAAAGATACGCAGGGAGGGATTTGAACCCCCGACCACTTCGGTGTAAACGAAACGCTCTACCACTGAGCTACCTGCGCATTTGACGAATCGAAGATCCGCCCAAATTCTTAACGTCACTTTTCAGCCTTTGCAAGTCGTTCGCGAGTTTGGTGGCAGAACGCGAGACGGACTTAGGCCATCAATGCCTTGCGCACGACTTCGGCAGTCTCTTCGAGATCGCCCTCGGAATGCGCCAGCGAGATAAACCCGGTCTCATACGGGGACGGTGCAAAGTAGACACCGTCTTCAAGAGCCGCCCAGAAGAAGCGGCGGAAGTGTTCCATATCCGCACCGGTCACGTCATCGAGATTGCGAACAGGGCCGTCTTTGAAGAACAGACAGAACATGCTTCCAACCCGATGGAAGGTGAAGTCTTCGTTGCCGGTTGCCTTCAATGCTGAGCGAATGGCTTCTTCGAAGCAGGCACCTAGCCGCTCCAACTGTCCCCAACCGTCGACTCGATCCAGCTCGCGCAATTGGGTCAAGCCAGCCGCCATGGCGAGAGGGTTGCCCGACAGCGTTCCCGCCTGATAAACCGGCCCTTCTGGAGCTAAGCTCGACATGATGTCAGCGCGACCACCAAATGCCCCGACGGGTAGACCGCCACCGATGACCTTGCCCAATGCCGTGAGATCTGGAGTGACCCCAACGAGTTCCTGAACGCCGCCTCGAGCCACCCGAAACCCGGTCATGACTTCATCGAAGATCAGGATGGCTCCGTGTTTGGTAGTGATGTCGCGAAGGAATTGGAGGTAGCCTTCTTCAGGGAAAATCAGCCCTGCGTTGGCTGGAAACGGCTCGACAATGATCGCAGCGATATCATCCCCGCAGTCGGCGAAGGCGGCCTCGACAGCTGCTCGGTCGTTGAACGGCAGCGCGATGGTCAAAGCGGCGAGCTCTGAAGGAACCCCAGCACTATCAGGCTCCCCATGAGTCAGTGCGCCACTGCCAGCGGCAACAAGTAAGGAGTCGACATGCCCGTGGTAGCAGCCCTCGAATTTGATGATTCGCTTTCTGCCAGTGTGCCCACGGGCTAACCGAATCGCTGACATCGTCGCTTCGGTTCCACTATTGACCATGCGGACACGTTCGATCGAAGGCACCCAGTCGCAGATGATCTCGGCCATCTCGACCTCAAAGAGATTGGGAATGCCAAAACTGACTCCCTCTTTCGCGGCGAGGTGAACGGCTTCTACGATGCACGTTGGCGCGTGCCCGAGAATTGCGGGTCCCCACGTGCCGACATAGTCGATCATTTCCAAGCCGTCGACATCCCAGATCCGACATCCTTTCGCTCGACGAACGAAGAACGGGTCTCCGTCGACATTTCGAAACGCCCTGACTGGAGAGTTCACTCCACCCGGGATGAGAGTGCGCGCACGCGCAAAAAGCTTGGTCGATAGTTCGCCTGGCATAACAAAAATAGTTCTCAATTGAATACGCCCGACCGTGGAATCGTCCAACAGTTAAGGTATTTTCTTTCTCACAAAAGTAAGTTACAATCATTGTATGAAGGCGCTCTCTGTTACCCTCCTCACCGCCTGCCTACTGACCCAGCCACTCGGCGCTCAGGGTCTCGACTGGCTCGAGAAAAAATCGCCACTCAGCACCGAGAAAGGTGCGCTGTACGTGGAAGATATCTTAGAGGAACCCATTAAGCTTCGGGTGCTCAAGCAGGCTCCCATCTACTATCAACTCGATATGCGTCGGCATTTGGGGACAATGGCCCGGGGAACCGAAGTGACGATCGTCGCGCTCTCTGACAAGGGGCTCTATCGAGTGCGGGGTAAGGCGACTCATGGCGGCGTTAGTGGTTGGATGCGGGCTCAAGACCTGGCCGGAACGGATCCCAAATTTGCCGAGAACCTTCGCAAATTGTATGCCCGTCAAAAAATCATCCTCGATCTGGTGAAGAACAAGCAGATCGCTCTAGGTATGACACCTGCAGAAGTAGTTGCTTCGATCGGCAAGCCTTCGCGCACGGCAGTGAAAATCGCCGCGAATGGCAAGAACGAGACCTACGAGTACATCACCTACGACCGCGTCCCTCAGTATCGGACGACGATTGATCAATACGGCCGTCCATTCACGTCGACCTATTATGTGAAAGTCGAGACCGGTAAACTGACGGTCACGATGAAGGATGGCAGTGTCTCAGAGATTGAGGAGACCGAAGGCAATCCGTTGGGTGATGGTGGACTGATTCAGGTGCCACCACCGATCGTGCTTTTCTAGCAGGACTGGAGAGAGCGCAGCTCCGCCCGAGAGTCTTTCTTAGAGCTCAGGTCGAGTGATCAACCCCTCTTGCTCTAACCACGACCCGATCAGGTTCTCGGACGCTAGATGATGTGCGTAGTGGAGGTGCAGACATTTGACCTCACAGCGTTCGATCATTCCGCCGATTCCACGGTCGCGGAACTGTGACTCGAGCCCAGCTTCGCAAATGACTGAGCGGTCTTCCTCGCTCAGCAAGGCCCAGCGATCTTCGATGTAAGAATGGTGCTGGTGGGTCAGCACTTCTCTCGCCTCAGCGTGATTGGCAATGCGCTCTTGGAAGTTTCGGATCCAGCCTTCTCGCTCAATGTGTGAGACTTCCTTGACCAAGGCTTCGTCTGCGAGCCAGTAGAGCGTCGGAAATGGGGTCGGCCGATCGTTGACTGTGCGAAGTGGATAGCAGCGATGAACGAGAACGCGACCGTCTTTCGCCACGACAAAATTTTCGGTGCGGAGGTCATCGAGCCGTCGTTGGCGTCCGGGTGTGGCTTTCATAGCTAGGATACTGCGGATTCATCGTAGCAGGCGTAACCTTGCCGTCTAGTGTCTGAACGATAAGAACGCTGAAGAGTTCACGGCAACAGCGTTCGGACACTAGCATTGGCAAGCCGTTCAGATTGGCTAACATCTCTGGATGACACAAGACGAGCCTGAATCAGAGCAAGTCGATTACCTAGTTGCCGAGTTCCCGCAGAGTCCTGAGCTGCCTCAGAAGCTCGGTATCTGGATCTTGTGGGGCATTGCCGGAAGCCTCTTTGTCATGGCTCTCGCCGATTCCCCTAAGGGCGCATACCCTGTCGTTCTCGCGGCCATTGTCGTAGCAGTTATCTTCCTACTGAAAACCAAACCTTCCGTGTTGTGCGTCACCGGAAAGAGCATTTACCGAGTACCGACTGCTGAAGTGCTCGACTGGAATGATGTCAGAGCGGTAACGATCAAGTAGGGGTTCCTCACTGTCGAAAGCGACCAGACGGTGTTGACGATCCGATTGGATAGTTTTTCACTGGAACACCGGGAGGCCGTCGCACTTACGGTGAATTGCTACTTCGAGGCCCAAAAAGTCCTCGGCCCTATGCGCTTGGCCCCGCCTAGAACTGAGCTCAAGACCGAGCGGCTTGAGCTTGTGAATTGGAGCGAAGAGTATTTCGAAGAGTTCCGCGAGATCTTTGAAAACCCCGAGGTCTATCCCTGCCAGCTCATCGATCCGATGGGGGATTGGCATACTAGGGCTCGCTTCGAAGAGACCACTGCGGCTGCCGAGAGTCCCGGCTATTTCGCATGGGCAATTCATGATCCGATCGCACAGGAATTGATGGGCGAACTAACGTTCCATGTGACGGACTGGTTGTATCGAAGTGGGACTGTCGGATTCAGTCTGTCACCTAAATTCTGGGGTCACGGCTATATGACCGAAGCCCTCAATGAGGCCACACGTTTTCTCCATCGTGACTGTGGTTTCCTGAGAATCGACGCCGGAACTTTCGCGGACAACTCGCGAGCGATCCGGAGCTTAGAGAAGTCAGGCTTCTTAAAGACTGGCAAGACCCCGCTGTTCTGCCTGAGAAACGGGAAATGGAAGACTGGGCTTCTGTTCGCTTCCGTCCACCCAGAGAAGGCAGATAGTAAACTCTCAGGTAGAGATCTTCCTTAGCGCTGATCTTCTGGTGTGACCAGTTGCTGTTCACCAGCTGGCTCTTTCATCTGAATTCGGATCTCGAATGGTGGTTTGATCTTGCCGGTGAAACCGAGGTAGCAGAGCACGCAGGCGCTAATGATTAGGGCGACCAAGATAATATTGAGGATTAATCCGATCTTCTTCTGGCGAGAATTCCGGGCAGCAGTGCGTTGGTTAGCTCGATCTGTCTCAGAGAGGGTATCGACCGAATCGTCGATGTCCTCGTCGTAATTCCCCTTCGATTTTGAGTGATCTTTCCGTACGTCGTCTCGTTCTTTATGATCTGTCTCTTTTGAAGACTCGCTCTTTTCTTGGTCTTTGGAATTCTCCTTGTCGAACTCGTCGATTGGATCTTTATCTGACGGCTCGTTTTCGAGTTCGTTGAGAAAAAATTTATGGCCGCAGGAGCAGCCAAATTTACTCGTCGCGAGACTGAAATCTACGTTCTCAAACAAGCGGTCACATTCTGGGCAGCGGACATCCATGGTATTTCGTTGTCGAGGTTTTGATTCATTCGTGTTGGGACTGATCGCCGTGTGAGTAACAAAATGGTTCAAAACACTCCTCTAGCAATCCGATGGAACGGAGCTGTCGGCAACCTTCTTTCAGATGTCCTTTGGAACTCTTGTTTGCCATAGACCTGCAAGTAGGCTTCCAATGAGACAGTGGAAGAATGCGGAGATGGCGGACGGGACGGCGCTATCAGGATGCGGGAAATGCCTGTTCGCGAGCGCTGCTCCGAGCCCAGAGTTTTGCATGCCAACCTCAATGGAAACGGTTCGGCGAAATTGCTCATCATAGCCGAACAAGCGTGCAAACAAATACCCCATTCCGAACCCTGCGGCGTGAAGAATGAAAATTGCCAGCAAAAGCGAACCTGCTGAATCCCTAATCGAGTCACGCCTCAAGCCGACGATACATCCTACAATCAGGACGATCACAATCACCGAAATCAACGAAGCCACTTTTTGAACAGGACACAGAATTTTTTCGGAACGAAGTGATTCAGAACGATACCTACGACCACGGGTAAAAGTACAATTTGGAACGTCGTCTTGAGGAGGGCGAGCGCATCAATCTCCATGTACTGCCCAGCTAACCACTTGGTCATTAGTGGAGTCAGCACCACTGCCAGAAGGGTTGAGCACATTGTCATGAGAACTGACAAGGCGACATTGGCTCGCGACAAAAACGCAATGACATTGCTCGCCGTACCACCGGGGCAGCAGCTCACTAGAATCAACCCGACGGCGAGTTCAGGGCTCAGGCCGAATGCCTTGGCCAAAACAAAGCCAACCGACGGCATAATTAGAAACTGTGCGCCAACACCTAGACCGATTGCCTTGGGCATTTTTCCGACACTGCGAAAATCAGAGGGGCTCAGTGTAATCCCCATCCCCAACATGATGATGCCGAGTCCGGTGGGGGAATGTAGCCCTTGAACCACGAGAAGTGGGACGGCTGAAACCAAGCCTAGGCGACCCCGAGGATTGTCCACAGCCAGAACAGATTCGTTAAGCGGCCGATCACGGCAGAGGGACGGTAAAGATCCGTGTGAAGATCAACTCAGTAGCGAGACCAAAGATTAGTGCGATCTGCACTAGGGGTAGCAACGAGGAGCGCTTCCAGCGGCAGATGGCACCTCCGATGAGGAAGATGGACAAGACCATGACCAGGAGGTAAGGCGCTCCGATCTGAAGTGCGAAAATCGCCAGAATGAACTGACCTAGAGTGGCCAGAGCTGGGATCGTCAGTCGCGACGAACCGATCGAAAGCTGCGAATCTTCTTTGGGGAGCTTCAGCACCAGCGAGAGGATGCCGAGCAGGCAGACGATGCCGATCGTCCACGCTGGAAAGTTTGGCAGGTCGGGAACGGATTCTCCATCCTCCGAGACTATTTCCTTTAGCTGTTCCAAACGGTCGGTTACATACTGACTGACTTCTGGCTGGGTTTTGACAGTCGGGTCGATCGACAGGATATCGAGTTCCTTAATCAGGTCGGGATGGCTGAATGCCTTTTTTAATGCGGCGGACATCGTATCGATCGCGATCTGGGGCGTGCCCTTCGGAGCCCACCAGTAGTAGGCGTTGTTCGAGCTCAGTTGGAAGCCTTGCTCCATGCACGTCGGGACATCGGGAATGGAGGGGTGGCGGACGCTATCCAGAGAAGCGATGGCTCGGATGTTGCGGTTAGCGGCTGCATCGTTGGCCGAACGGAAAGCCAGATATTCGGCGATCGAAAAGATCGCTGCGTCGAGGTGCCCTCCTGTGAGCCGAGTGAACCGAACCTGACCACCATCTACCGTGATGTAGTTCATTTTGGCTCCCGGTGTTTCCTGTTCGAGCGACAAACCTGAAAAGTGAGCCAGTGATCCGACATCGGCCCCGAAGTTGAGTTCGCCAGGCCGTTCGGCGGCTTCGGTCATCAGGGACTGAAGGTCGGTGAATCTGGAGTCTTCCCTCACGATGACCAACAGAATGATCTTACCCGTCTGGGCAATTGGGATCAGGTCTTCGGGACCATAGTCGACCGTCCCAGAAAGCTCCGAAGTCATGATCGCTTCGTGGTGGCATAGGAGTTTGTAGCCGTCTGGTTTGGCATCGATCACTTCGCGGGTGCCGATGGTTCCACCACCACCGCCCAAGTTGTTGATGACGAGAGGTTGGGGCAGCATCGTCTCATCGGTCATCACCTTTTGAATCTTACGAGTAAAGGTGTCAGTCCCCCCACCGGCGGCGTAGGGAACTACGATTTGGATGGGTTTCGTTGGCCACTCTTGGCCTCCGTCACCCGACGGCATAAACCGCCAAATGAGTAGGCCGAGGATGATGGCTGCGCAGATGATGTTGCGGATCATAAAATAGGTCTGCTTGGTAGTTTGGCTATTGCGCAGGTGGTGGGGACTGGGGAGGGGCTCCCGGATTTTTCCGGCCGCGAACCAGCGGTACGATCAGAAGGGCCATCGAGATCAGGAAGAACACCAACGAAATCGGGCGAGTCAGGATCGGCATCAGGGAACCACCCGAACTGATGAGTCCAGCTGACAGCTCCTTCTCGGCAATCGGACCGAGGATGAAGCCGATCACGAATGGGGCTAGGGGAAATTTCTTCGACTCCAGAACGAACCCGAGAGCCGCGAATCCGAGCATCACCCAAACATCAAAAATCCGGTTCGACATCGCGAAGGATCCGACGATGCAGAAGCAGAGGATCACAGGCAGTAAGAACTGCTTGGGCGCGCGGGTCAGGCGGGCGATGAAGCGCAGTGAAAGAACCATGATCAGCGCCATCGCGATGTTCGCGAGCAATGCCGATCCCATGATGGTGTAGACCATGTCAGGTGCTTCTTCGAACAGGCGGGGGCCGGGTTGGAAACCGTGAATGATCAAGGCACCGAGTAACACGGCTTCGACCACTGATCCGGGAATTCCCATGGCGACTAGAGGAATCAGCGCGCCGCCGATGGTGGCGTTGTTGGCAGCTTCGGCCGCGACCACCCCATCCTCATGACCGGTGCCAAACTTCTCCGGTGTCTTAGAGGTCGACTTGGCTAGGGAATAGGAAGTGACTGAACCGATATTGGCTCCGATCCCCGGTAGTAGTCCGATCCAGGTTCCGACGATCGACGAGCGGACTAGATTCCAGCCGTGCTTGACGAAATCCGCCATTTTGATCACCGCACCCTTTGTCTGAATCGCAGCTGGTGCGCTCTCCGAGTCGGCATTGATGATCTCGCGGATGATTTGATTTACGGCAAACAAACCGATCAGCACCGGCAGGATCGAGAAGCCATTGTTCAGAGCGGTGATTCCGAAAGTTAGACGAGTCTGGCCAGTTGCTGCGGCGATGCCAGGCATCGACAGCAGGATCCCCAAAAACCCTGAAAATAGCGACCGAGTGCGGGACGCTCCGCCGATGGTTGCGATCAAGACCAGAGCCATCAGGACAAGCGTGAAGTATTCGAATGGCCCGAAGTTGGTCGCGAACCCAGCAATCGGCCGAGCTAGTAAAATCAAGAATCCCCACGAGATCAGCCCACCAACAAACGACGACATAATCCCCAGCCCCAACGCCCGCTCAGGTTGGCCGTTTTTGGCCATCGGATAGCCGTCGAATGTGGTCACGATCGAAGCCGGCGTTCCGGGCATTCGCAGCAACATCGCCGTGATCATGCCTCCAGAAACCGCCCCGACATAAATACCGATCAGCAGGGTGAGAGCCAGTCCGTGATCCATGTTCTGAGTCAGAGGCAGGGTCAGGGCGATCAACATCGTTCCCGTCAATCCGGGGATCGCTCCTACGTAGATTCCGAGGGTTGTTCCGAGCAGGATCAGGAGGATCCCGGGCACGGAGAACAGTGTTTGAAGAGCTTCTGTCATGACGTTTGGCAAGCGACGCTTGGCTCGGCGGCGTCCGGCAGTGTCTCGATCTCGTTGATCGGGGTCAAGCCTACCGTTGCATGAGAATGCGGTTGAAGTAGAATCCTCACTTCCATGTCCGACGAAAATTCCGCATCCGGCAGCTATCCTGACGCTTTAGAAGAGATCATCGAATTGTTCGAATTTCTCCCCGAAGACGAGCGCCGAGGTGCCTTGATCAGTTATGCAGACAACGCCCCCAAGCATCGCCCTCAAGAAGGCGAGTGTTTCGATATGGAAGATATTCGGAAAGATGAGGAGTGCACCGATACCGTCGGCGTCTATCTGCGAGTCGACGAATTCGACGGAGCTCACTTCCGCATTGAGCTCGGTCCTCAAGTCCAGACTCTGACCAAGGCAATGACCGCGATTCTGTGCAAAGGGCTCGAGGGCAGTAATGTCCGAGACGTGCTCGAAATCCCGGCCGACTTCGTTCCCAGAATCATTGGTGCTGAACTGGTTCGGGTCCGCAGTCAGACGGTCTACTACGTGCTCACACGAATGAAGAGCACCGCGAAAATGTATCTCGACCGGCGGCGTGCGGAACAGACATCTTAGTTGTAAGGCGTCTTGGAAATCGATTTTCAGTGGCTCGGGCGGATCAGCTTCGAGGAGGCATTTGCTCTTCAGGAGCGGCTTGTCGAGGAGCGGCGATTGGATCAGATTTCCGATACGATTTTGCTACTGGAGCACGATCCGGTTTACACGATTGGTAGAACACGGAATAAGTCGAGCCTCCGAGCCGATGAGCATCCGCTTCCTCATCCGGTCGTCGAAATTAACCGCGGCGGCCAAGCGACCTATCATGGGCCTGGCCAGTTGGTCGGCTACTTCATTCTCAATTTGGAAAACTATGGGAAGGATCTGCACGCTCTCCTCCGCACGGTTGAAGAAGTCTTGATCCGGTTGTGTGGTCGACTGGGAATCGATGCTGGTCGCCAAGACGGTTTAACCGGAGTCTGGATCGATGGCCGCAAAGTTGCCTCGATCGGAATTGGGGTGCGCCGCTGGGTCAGCATGCACGGTTTCGCGATCAACGTCTGTGGTGATCTCACCGCATTCAACGCAATCACACCCTGCGGAATCGACGGAGTCACGATGACGTCGTTGGCTCTCGAGTCTGAGCGTGAAGAATTTTCGGTTCGTGGAGTCGCTCAAGAAGTCGAGCGCCTAGCCCCTGAAGTGTTGGCCGAGCTTCGGACGCCACCCAAATTGGCTTAGAATCCATGCCTTACGAAATCCCCGACTCGGGTCTCAATCCCGGCATCTCTGATGGGAAGATGCGCTGTTTTTGGGGAGCCTCTCCAGAAGACTATGAAGCCTACCACGATGACGAGTGGGGGTTACCGGTCGAGGACGATATTAAGCTGTTTGAGAAGCTGAGTCTGGAAGGGTTTCAGTCCGGGCTGAGTTGGCTAACGATTCTTCGGAAGCGAGAAAATTTTCGGAGTGCCTTTGCTGGGTTCGATTTTAGAAAGGTTGCCCGTTTTGACCAAGGTGACGTCGATCGACTCCTCGGAGACACAGGGATTGTCCGGCATCGAAAGAAGATCGAGTCGACCATCAACAACGCGAAACGGTCGCTCGAGCTGTTGGAAGAATTCGATTCGCTCGGGGCCTATTTTTGGGGATTCGAGCCGGAGTCGGCCAGTCGTCCGAAAACCTGTGATATTAAAACCCTGCTCACCCTGACCTCGACACCGGAATCCACCGCGCTGGCGAAAGATCTGAAGAAGCGCGGCTTCTCATTTGTCGGACCGACGACCGCTTATGCATTCATGCAAGCGATGGGCATCGTTAATGACCACGTTGAGGGCTGTGCGTATCGCGAGCAGGTAGAGCTGGCCCGTGTGGTCTTTGTTAGACCAACTGGTTAACTATTGGCTCATCCAGCGAGCAATCGCATTGGCCACGACCTGATTTCCGTCTGCGTTCCAGTGAGCGTGGTCGCCTATAATGAATAGGGACTTGTTCGCTGATTGTTGAGCGTCTTTTAGGATCGGAAGTAAATCGAGAACGGGAACACTTTCCGCCTCGAAGAGTTGGCGGACGAATTCTTGGGGCTGAGTTTTTCCATCAGTGAGTTGGTCTTCGGCGGGAGCAATGACAACTCGTAATGGGCAGTTCTGAGACCTGCTCCAACTGATGACGTCTTGAAGGTAGCGTGCTTCATTGGAGCGCTTGGGATTGTCTTCCGAATACGAGTCCATGCACCAGGCGTAGTGGTCTTCCCAAGTTGATCCTGCTGGACCGTCTGGTCGGAGGTGAAGACCCGCCAGCAGATGGTTGGCCACTGGTTTTAGGAGGAATGGCCACCGAAGCACCTTGTAAATTGCCCACTCAGCTCGACGAAAACCAGCGTTCGGGTGGCTTCCGATCTCTGGGGGCTTGTAGTCGAAACTTGTCGTCGCGTCGTTGATGAAATAGACCCAGAGCAGTTCAGTTGGAGCGAACTCGGATCCACGCTGGTAGAGAAGATCTCTGAGATCCAGGGTATTCCATGAGGGCCGCCCGAGATTGACGTACGAGGCTGTCGTCCCCGTGTTGAGAAGGTGAGTGAAGACTTCATCGTCACTGACGCCAAGTCCGAAGGCAACGCTGTCTCCGATCACCAGAATACGCTCAGAGTCGTTCTCATTCCAAGGAGCTGAGCTCGTTCGGCAGCCTCGACGATCGATTGTCACGGGCACGCCGCGATAGTTGCTCTGACTTTCGGGGCGCACGGCCACTCCATTTGGCGTCAGAGTGACCCAAGGGTTCGATACAGCGAGATAGAATCGGTAGCCAATTTCCAGACCGACTGCTGCCAAGCAAAAGGACATCGAGACAGCAGCGAGCCCCAGTAGCCATTTCCGTTGTTTTGACAGACCGGGCCGGGAAACCACTTTCGTACCGAGGATGAGGTCGTGAAGACACCGCCCGTCTTCGCGAATTAATCCCATGATAAATCCGCTGCCCAAGGTTCCGATCAGCGAAATTCCGATCGTGGCCAGAGTCCGCCCAGCCGCCCGCCTCGCAGTTAGCGGCTTCTGCTCAGCCGCAACTTCAAGCCCACACCAGCGTTTCCCCAGTGTTGTTCGGTATCGACTAAGAGGGAGAGCGACAACTAGCAGCGATGGAATGATTCCGAGTGCCGCCCAAATCGACAGCGTGATGATTGCCGTTCTCGTGGAAAAATCAGTGCGAACAGTCTGAGGAAATAAATCCCAGATCATGGCTCCAAGCGCCATCCATGACACGTGGACAAAGAACATGGTGACGCCGTCTAAAAAGGCCGCGCTAATTCTTAAAAGCGCGGCTGGGCGTTGTGCGACTGCTGTCAAAGCGCCCAGATCCTAACACTTCGTAGTCTTGCTATCAAGATGACACGGTTCTTCTATGTCAGTAGATAGGCACAGAGGTCACCATCACCTAGATAGGCGACAAGTAATGCTCCTGGAGCAGCCACAGCGGCAAACAGATCGAGAATAAACTCCTGCTCCCCAGGCCACGGGTAGACGTAAAACAGGTCGACCTCTTCGAGGGCCATCGGCATGCCTTCGTATTCGAAGGACGATTCATCACTATCCTCTTCGCGATAGACCACGAGTTCCTCGCCTCCGATGCCTCCGTCGTGAGAATCTAGGCCATCGGGCAGGTAGCTACCATGGATGACTTTGGCATCGATACCATGTCCTGCGAGAAGCTCCCGCGACTCATCAACCAGCGGTTTCTCCAGTTCGATCCCGTAGGCTTCAAACCCCAGCATCGTCGCGACACCGATGCCGACCCCCATTCCGCTTCCCCATTCACAGAACGAATTTCCCAGCAGCCGATCCTCCTCCTGTAAATGAATCAGCGCGTGATGGAGCAAGGTGGCATCGCTCGGGAAAAATTTGGGGACTTGGCGGTTTCGTTCCTCGTCGTAGAGGGCGTCAATACGAAGTTCGGCGGCATCCAAAAATCGGGTCAGCTCAGTCGGCAACTCTCGGCCTTTCGCGGCATCGAGAGCTGGTTGGATATCGATCTGTTGAATAGCCATGATGTCGTCGCCTGCTCTGACCAGATAAAGACACGAAAAAAAACATCCCCTCAACCGAAGTCGAGGGGATGTCTAAATCTGAGTGGCACCGCGAACGGTGGCACGAGATATCAATTGGTTCGCTACTAGAACGAGACGCTCAGGCTGATGCCGCCAAAGACTTCGTTGTCGCTCGACTCAAAGACATCGTCACCGGTGAAAACACCAGCGATGTATGGCTCGAGGACAGCATTGTCGCTGATTACGATCGGAAGCGATGCGACCACGGTAGTGTGGGCGTAGTCTTCCTCAAGGAAACCAACAGTGGCACCGAGTGAGACCGAAAGGGAATCAGTCAGCTCGTAACTAGTGCCGACCGATGCCTCGATGTAGTTTGTCTCAAGGTCGAGGTCGTAGTGGTAGCCGATTCCGACATCAACTGGGCCGAGGGAAGTTCCCACAGTCAAACCAAGCTCGTTGGTGTCTCCACCTGCATTTGGGTAGATGTAAGCTGTGTAGCTGAGGCCGACACTGACTGCGCCGAGGTCTGCAGCGATGCTAGCGTAGAGGTCTAGCTCGTCCTGAGAAATAAAGCCGTCAGTTGGGTTGATGTACCACGCGCCGAGTCCGAGGGCCACGCCGTTGTCCGTAAGTGGGATCTCGAGGTCGAGGCCCGTCCATACTGGGTTTCCACCGAGGTTTGCGCCACGGAAGTAGTAATCGGTATCGTATCCGGTGCTAAGCGTTCCACCGACGGTGCCGAGTAGGCTGTCTGCAGACGCTGTGCCCGCCGCTACTGCGGCGAAGATTGTGCTGATGAAGAGAGTCTTCAGTTTCATTTTGTTTCTCCTGACTTGGTTGTTTGGTTGGTTGAGAGGTCTTTAGGTAGGATTTCTAGATTGGTTCTGTCAATCCCATTCGCCCAAAAAAATTATGGTTTCTAAACATCAGACTTCATCCAGTGTCTAAAGCCTCCTAGCAAATTACGTACCATCACGTGAAAATGTTTCGAAAGTGTTGAAACTAACCGTCTGTTCTCACTGAAATTAATTTAGATTGTCATTAATGGAGCCCCAACAATCCCCATCGCGACCGACTATTCCGCGACCCGTACGGTTGGGTTTCGCTCTGATTTTGGCTGCGATCGCGTTTTGGTTCTTCCTTGCACCTGCTTGTACTTCAGGTCGTTACGCGTTTACCGATCCTGGCTTGTCGGATCCTTCGCAACCTCTTCAATTTGCCGTCCGCAATCATCGCCAGATTACCGATCGCTATGCTGACTATTGTGAAAAGCGGATTGCGTCGGGTGTGGCGGAAACACTCGATCGTTGGGAGATCGCAGCTACGGAATGGCCGCTATTTGGTTCTGGCTTTTACCTTTGGGCGACGTTGTCGCTTCAGGAAGCCTATGAGAGTGATCCCGATTTGTTCGGTGGAGCCGATGACCCAGAAAATGAACCCCGTGTTTATGCCCGCCGGGCGATCAATGCAGCCACCGCGCTGATCGTGGATCCGGGTCACGCTCACTGGGTTCGGGAACATTGGGGCGAATCGGAATATCTGCGCCGAGAGAATTGTTTTTATCGGATGCTGCTCATCGCCGCTCAGACCAGCCATCGTCAGCTAACTGGCGGGAACGATGAGTATCTAGCGATCTTGATCGAGCAGATTGAGTCGCTTTCGGCGGAGTTAGTAGCAGCTCCCACTGGCCTGATCGACGACTACCCCCGCCAGTGCTACCCGGGAGATGTGGTCGCGGCGATTCGCGAGATCCATCGGGCCAACATACTTCTCGGGCGGGATGACGCGGCCTTCCTTCAGACGATGCGTGAACGCTTGTTCCGCCCCGCTCAGGTGGCCGAGAGCGGGCTGTTGCCCTATGCTGCAGATTCGAAATCGGGAACGCCTTATGATCCATCGCGTGGTTGTAGCAATTCCTATGCGACTGACCTCAGTGCCGAAATTTGGCCAAGCGACGCGCGGCTTTGGTATCAAGCCTACACGGATGATTTTTGGAACGCGAATTGGCTAGTTGCCGGTTTTCGGGAGTTTCCCAACGGCATGGGCCCGAGCAGCTATTTCGATGTCGATGCTGGGCCGGTAGTCGGCGGGCTGGGCGCTGCAGCGACGACCTTCGGTCTGGCGGCAGCCCGTGCCAATGATGCTACTGGTCACGCCCAAGTTCTTGGAGCTCAATCGATTGTAGCCAGTTGGCCGCTGCCGGATGGGACGCTCCTTCTGCCCTACTTGGTCTCCGACCGCAAACACGCTCCACATCTTGGTCGCGTGGCCATGCTTTACCAAATGACTCGCCTAGCCGTTGCCGATGCAGGTGTAGGTAAGGCTCGAGTGCGACGCCCAGCGTGCGTCTACCTTGGGATTCTGTTTCAGGTTGTGGTCGGAGTAATGCTAGTTAGATGGGCGATCCGTATCGCATTTCCAAAGAAGAAGACCCCTGACCATCGAGCTTCGTAATTCGTCTCGAGTGTTGACAATTTGGCCAGATGGTAGCTTCATTCTTAACGAAACGCTTTCCTCATGCACGATCAGAATGCCCAGTCTCGTCCCCCAGACGCTATCCATACGGAGAAAATCGTTAACGACAGGAAGACATTTTTCCTCGATTTAAAGGAGAATGACCGGGGGCGATTTGTCAAAATCACCGAAGACGTTCGCGGTCGGCGAGACACCATTATGCTGCCGATCGAGCTCTTGAACGATTTCATGGATTCGCTCGAGAGAATCGTCGATGCCGACGAAAACGCTTCTTAGAGCCTACTGGCTAACTAACTAAAGAAGTATTTCTGTGCCGATACCAGCATCGGTAAAAACTTCGAGGATCAGCGAGTGAGCGAGTCGTCCGTCGATCATGTGGATCTTTCCAACCCCGTGTTCGAGAGCATCAATCGCTGATCGCACTTTTGGGATCATCCCGCCGCCGATGACTCCGGATTCGAACATTGCTGCGGAGTCACTGGCATGAAGGGTGGAGATCAGCGTCGTCGGATCGTCTTTATCCTCTAAAAGGCCAGCGACATCACTCAGATAGATCAGCTTCGCGGCATTGAGCTCGCAAGCGAGGGCACTGGCGGCCAAGTCGGCATTGACGTTTAGATGGTCGTCTGTGCCCAACTCTTTGGCGACTGGTGAGATGACCGGAACGATGTCCTGAGCGATCGCTTCAAGAATGACGTTGGGCTCTGAGTAGTTGACCTTCCCCACGTAGCCGATGTCAACGGCTTCCCCAGTCTCAGAATCCTGACCAAGGAGCCGCTCAGCCCGAAACACCTCGTGACCAGGAATGCCTTGGGCCTTTCCACCATGATTGCGGATGGTTTCGACGATTCGCGGGTTGATGATCTGGCTCAGAGTCTGTTCGACAATTTGAATCGCTTCGCCGCTAGTGACGCGGAGACCACCGACAAATTTCGCTTCGAGCCCAGCTTTGTTCATCGCCGCTGAAATTTCTTTACCGCCGCCATGAACGATGACTGGACAGATGCCAACTGCCTCTAAAAAGACGATGTCTTTGAGAAGCTTGTCGACCAGAACGGGGTCGTCCATGGCACTGCCGCCGACTTTGATCAGAAACGTCTGCCCACGAAACGACTGCATATAGGGCAGCGCTTCGAGCAGAACGTTGGCCGTTGCGATTTTTTCGGCGTGGGCGGTGCTGGGAGATGAATCAGCCATTATAATTTTAGCGTCGGAAGAAACCGCGTTTCTTCGTGGAAGCTGCCTCGGCTTCTTTCAGACGGCTTTCGAGTTCCTTAATGCGCACTTTGGCCTCATTGAGTTTCGATTTGGCAGCCTCGGTCTTTTCTCGTTGAGATTCGACCTGCTCTCCGAGGTGTTCTTTGATGCCCTCCATTTCGGCCTGTGCCCACTTGAAATAGTCGTCGAATTCTGCGGCTACTCGCTCGCCGTTGTCTGCGGCGTCATGGCGGCGTTCGGCTTCGTATTTGTATTCCCAATATTCCTTCATCCGCTTCTCGTGAAGCTGATCGAGCCCACGACTATAGGATGCCAACCAACGGGCGTGTTCGGGAACGTTCTGAAGATACGGGCGCAATGTCCGGCGACTGCTCGCGTAATCGCTTGTTCCACCCGGTGGGAGTATTGCTGGTTGGCGCGACCAGAACAATTCGTCCGGCACGATTTCATATTCGAAACCGGCGATCATTGCAGCGACCAGCAACTCGCAATCATCGACATCAATGCGGTGGTCTTTAGCGAAACCACCGACTTTGTCGAAAGCCGACCGAGTGATCAGGAAGGTCTGGGCTCCGGGGAATGGGAAGTAGATTGGCAGAGCTGGTGCGCCACCGAGTGGGAAGAAGGTTTGAACCGGAATCTCGGTATCGGCGGTGATCTCGGCATCAGCATCGACCCGATGCAGAAAGCTCGATACGACATCGCTGCCTGTTTGAGCGTGGACGTTGGCCAGAGTTTCTAGCTGTTCAGGCATGGCAACCGCATCGGCCTCCATAAATATGAGAGTGTCATTCGATGCCTCAGCCGCGAGCTCATTTTTGACAAGACCAGGTCGAAGCATATCGACCCGGATGGCTCGCCAGTTTGATTGGTCTTTAATTGATTGTTCGACGGCGTCGGCTCGCTCGGGATAGCGCTCGTCGAGAGCCAAGATCAATTCGAATGTGCCGATTGATTGTGCCTTGAGAGATTCCAGCGCTTGCTCGGCGAATGGAGCATCGCGTAAGGCGCAGATCAGGACGGAAACCTTCGGAACGTCAGCCGGTGGGAATTCTACCTTCGCGTGGTCGATAGCCAGCGACGCGTGCCAGTCGAGATGGAGTTTCTCGTTTGGCTCCTGAGGGGTCGCCGGTCTGGCGGGGACGAGCCCGTTGTCGAGGGCGTTGAGCACCGCTTCGGCGAGGGGCTTATCCCGAAAGACTTCTTCTTCGTGGAAAAACGTCGATTGAGCCACGTCGCGCGGATCGATGAGTTCAGGGATACCGCCGCTTCGAGCGGTGATCATCGCAACGCCGAGGCCCATGCATTCGTAGACGGTGTTTGGCGAGTTATCGACGGTGGACGGAATCAAGATCAGGCGGCCAGGTCCCTGGAGATAGGCGACGGCTTCCTTCTGATTGCGATCGCTGATCTGTTCCCATTCGAATTCCCAGCCAGCACCCCGGCGCTTCAGGTATTCGTCTGCGAGAACGCCATCGACGTTTCCGGCGCGCCCTAGGAAGGTCACCTTGATCCCGTCCTTTACTAAACGTTCAGCGAAATCGGGACGATCGAGAGCATCGCAGGTGTTGACCAAACCCTTCCGAGTCTCCAAGCGGCCGAAGAAGACGATCTCGTTAAATCCTTTGATCGGTTCAGGGTCAGGAGACCCGGCTCGCTCTTCGGTGCGTGCGACTTGAGGCTGAATGTATTGCTGTTGAAAGGTCTGCTCCGGCAGCGCCCAACCGCGGTCTTCCATCCACTTAAGGAGATAGCGGCTCGGTCCGACGAGCACGTCTGCAGCTTCGACACAGCGGCGCTCCATATGGTCTTCAGCCAGATGAAGAAGACTTTCATAGGCCATGCCGTTGGATCCGTTCGCCCAGCGGGTCGAACCGTGGGTGCCGACACACATCGTCGTTCCGGGGAAAGCGAGACCTTGGTGTTTGGCTTGAATCGTGTAGTAGCCCAAGCCGTTGCACTCTGGGAAATGGATGACGTCCCAAGGTCGATTCGTCGCCTGGTCACGAAGCCAGGTGTAGGTTTTGTGGGCTCTGCGCATCCACTCGTGCTGCCACGGAATCACGTGGTAGAGCGGCTCGATATCGAGGGCGACAAACTCGACGTTACGCTCCTTGTAGTAATTCTGCCAATGCTCCTCGTCCTCGATTTCGACGAAATTATTGAATAGGATCGTCACATCATGACCTGCCGACGCGAGTGATTCGATGAGTGATGTGTAGGCTGTTCCGATGCCACCACACAAAGCGGGGCCGAAGACTTCATTCGTTGCGATACAGATTCGGGCAGGACGATCTTCAGTGATGAAATTTTCCGGTGCCTGATGAAATGCCAAGTTCCAAGTTCCAGTGACCAGCAATTCCCGGAGCCCCAATTCTTCGCGGCCGAGAACGACGAGAGTGGTGTCGCGGTTGTGCCCGTGGGAATCGGTGAGAGTCAGGGCAACATGTTGGACGGGCAAATCGCGCTCATGCAGCAGCGCTTCGAGTTCTGTGACCGACCAGCGTTGGCGAATGGTCGGATCGGGTTTCGCTTCGGGATCAACCAATCCTCGGGCATCAGAAGTCAGGATCGCAGCAGGTGCTTTTTCCAATGCGGCACTCAGCTGGTCGAGGACGCCTTCTGCCGATTCCGCACGTTCCAAGCACCCGCTACAGAGCACGAGCGCATCGGAAAGGTCGCCGTCTATGCCGATTTGGTTGAGACCGGTTTCGGCAAGTCCTTGCGGTTCAATGCCTCCGCTGATGGCGGCAACAGAAGTGACTTGCAGGTGCTGAGCGAGCCGGGCTGCGAAACGCGCGATCTCTGGGAGCGGTTGGGCGTCTCCGGCTAGTTCTGGCACCATGTCGGTGACACAGTCGGAGATGGTCGTCCTTCGGGTCTTCATCGGTCTTTCGGGTCGTCTTGGAGCGCCCTCGATTCCCCGTGATCGAAGGCGGCCCGTCGCGACATGATGGTGGATGGCGACTCGTTAGATTGCAACGGCCAATGGCAATCTTCGCGAATGTTCGCCCATCGAATTTACTGTCCGCGCTCGATGGTCACCGCATTTGCCCAAATATCGGAGCGGATCTTTTTAGGAACTGGCTGCCCTTCTTCCGGGCGATATCGGAAGACACGAACTTGCTTTTGTTTCGCAGCGCCGTTGATGACATAGCCATTAATCGCGAAATATCGGCTGTCTTCATCGGCCAAGTCAGTCCGTTCGACTTCGACCTCTAGCTGGTTTTTCCCTCGCTTGAAGCCTCCGATGACGAGATGGGTCGCCGTCGTCCCCTGAACATCACCACAGTGGTGACCGTTTACCTTAACCTTGGCATTGTAGCCGCTGGCAATGACTTGAATGTGGCCAACGTGATCGGGATAGGAAACCAATTTGGGCACCACAGGATCACCTGTAGGCATGTCGAACTCGCTCGATTTCAGGAAGCTTTTGTTACCAGCGGCTACCTCTGCGCGGGAAGTTTCAACGCCAGCCAGATTGACGAATCGCATGTTATCGAAAAGCCAGCTGCCGTCTTCGGAAATGAAGTGAAGCACGAGAAGGTTCTCAGGAAGCCGATTTCCTTCAGGTGTCCCGACCCCCATATCGACTCGGCCGAAGTAGATCAACTGAGCGCGGCGGCCAGCTACCCGCTCGTCGATGCAGCGCAACTGCAGGATGTCTGGGGGGCTGATTGGAATCTCGAACAGAGCCCGCGGGTAGGCGTGGCGCTGGGAAATAATCATGTTGCGGGTCGTGTTTCTCCGATACTTTGAAGTCGCCGCTTCCCAAGCCCGGACATCCTTTTTCTGAACGGATGCTCTCCAAGCAAAGTAATTGCGTTCAAGAGTGGGTCGATCCGGTCGGGTTTGCCCGAAGGCAGTTCCCGCAAAAAGCCCGAGCAAAAGCATTACCCAGAGGGAGCGGGAAAGTGTCGAACGGAAGGGTCTGAAAGTGATCTGCATCGCATCAAACCTTAGTCACCGAATTCGATTGGGGGAACTGGAAAATATGTTTGCGTGAACGTAGCCGTGCGAGGAAGCTGCGCTTCTCCACCGATGTAGTTGAACAAGAATGTCGAGCGAATCCCGAATGCCTGGACTCATTGACCCGAACCGAGAACTTCTCGATCGGGCGACTCCACTTGTGTACAAGCAAGTCGGTGATCAGGAGTTGAAGGTGCATGTCTTTCAGCCTGAGGACAGTTCTGAGGGCTTGCGCCCGGCGATGCTGTTCTTTTTTGGCTCATTCTGGGATCAGGGATCGATTTCCCAGTTCGCTCCGCAGTGCGCGTACTACGCTTCGCGCGGTGTGGTTGCCGGGGCGGTCGAATATCGGGTTGGGTCAACTCACGGAACTGGGCCGGTCGATGCAGTTGCTGATGCGCGTGCTGCATTTCAGTGGATGCGCACAAACGCAGAGAAGCTCCGCATTGATCCTAACAGGATTGTTGGCGGCGGAGCATCAGGTGGTGCTTATTTGCTCTTCGCCTCGACGATGATTGATGATGGTTCTCCTGACGATCAAGAGCCGGCTGAGCCAACGGTTTCCTCTCATCCCGACGCCATCGTCGCATTTAGCCCGATTCTGGATATTTCCAAACGCGGTGCCGGCTTGGAGCATTTCGAAAATCCGAAAATTGCCAAGGTGTTGAGTCCTCTAGCACTTGTGCGCCGCGACTTGCCACCGTCGATTATTTTTCACGGCACCAGTGATCGTCTCGTGCCGTTTGCTGGGGCTGACAAGTTTGCTCGTCGAATGAGGCGGAAGAAAAACCACTGTGAACTAATTTCGTTCGAGGGACAGGAGCACAGCTTCTTCAACCTCAATGTGAACATGGCTCACTATGAGGCGACGCTGAATCACACCGACCGGTTTCTAGCGGAGGTCGGTATTCTAGACGCCGATAGTGATTCGGGTGAGGCCCTGGTTGGGTTTTAGGTTTTGGACGCCTCGGCCTGAGGTCTTCGATTGTTAGTCGCTTTTTCTAAGCAGGTCTCCGAGCTCTCGGGAGAATCGGCCAGCACCGATCCCGCTAAGATGCCAAGGATCACGAAAGTGATCATCGGGGTAGGTAGTAAATCCCTCCCCGAGCAAAACGATCCCGAAATCTCGGTGGGCCTTTTCTGAGAATTTCAACCAACGCTCCTCTCCCTCGGGCCCCCAACATTCAGCCGAGGCTCCTGTAATAGGTGGGGCTACGAGGTAGAGATCGACCCCCGCGTCGGTCGCGACTTGAAAGAATTGCCAGAGACTGTGTTGCACCGACTCCGTTGGCGTAAATGGCAGGCGTTGCTCTTTGGTGAGGTTTTCGAACTGAAAGCGGCGTTCCGATCTTTCCCTGATCAGATCAATCTTCGCAAATCGATTAGGTCTTCCCGAAATCGACTTTGGCTCTTCCCAGAGAGAACGAAAAAAAGAAGGATCTGCGGAGACGATAGCCTGACGAAGCTCTGCCTGATATCGTAAGGTATAACTCAGCCGCCCGAGGTGTCCGCGGACGACATCGGCCTGTCCGACACCGTGCCCGAGCAGATTCAACATCTCTCCCGAGGTTGCATGCCGACTGAGAAAATTCACGGTCGACGGGGAGGAATACTTGGCGAGACTAAAAGCAACGACGATTGCTTCAGGCTTCTTTTCAGCAGCCAGTTGATCCTCTAGCAGACTGCGAGCGAACAACGGACAGATTCCGGGGATTGAGTAGTTCCCGACAGTTCTCCCATCGCCCAGCGACTCAGCCACGATTTCCTCCCAGATGCCGCCATAGGCGACGGAATCCCCGAAGATCTGGATATCGGGGGCGTCGAGTTGTTGAATTTCAGTTTCTATCTCCTCCAGACCACGAACAAAGGCTCCTTCAGGCAAAATGAGCCCGAGCCCGAGTTCGAAAACAATCAATCCGAGACCAAAATAGAGCGCGACGCGCCAGAACTGGGGCAGTGACATCTTAAAGTTGTGGCTTCGAGATTGCATCGATTTCTAAAACTCGAAGTAGATGAATGAGTTCCCGTCGAAGTTTCCTAAGAAGAGTATGATGTAGAAAAGGATAAGACCTGCCCCAGCTAGGATCCAAGCTCGAGAGTGGAGCAACCGCACCACAGGTCGCGCTGTGGAACTGAGGAAGAAATCGCCGAGCACCATCAGCAAAATATAGGGCAGCATCCTCGAAAGTGATCCCAGAAAGCCAGGCTCTATATCCAAGGCGAAGAGGGCCTTCGTAGCGGCGGCGAGTTGGGTGAGACTGTCGACCCGGAAAATTAGCCAGCCGTAGAGGGTGAACATGAACATCGCGGCGACCGCGAGATAGCGCCCGACGTCAGTACTGAACAAACGCCCCGGGATGCCATTTGTGGACGTCCACCGCTGGTAGCAACGATGCCCGACAATCAGTAAGCCGTGATAGCCACCCCAGATCACGAAGTGCCAAGCGGCCCCGTGCCAGAGTCCGCCGAGAAGCATCGTCGTCAGGACGTTGGCATTGCCCCGTGAAAATTTCCCCCGACTCCCGCCTAGGGGAATGTAGACATAGTCGCGCAGCCACTCTGATAGCGAGATATGCCACCGCCGCCAGAACTCCTGCGGGTTAGCAGCAAGGAACGGGCGGTCGAAATTTTTCTGAAGCCGAATCCCTAGGAGCCGTGCACTTCCGCGACCGATGTCGGTATAGCCAGAGAAGTCGGCGTAGATCTGAAAGGCGAACCCGAGGGCACCCAAGATTACCATCCCCGTATCGAGGTTCTCTGCGGCAAAGATCCGATCGACTTTCGGACCGAGGTTGTCGGCAACAACGACCTTCTTACAAAAACCCCAGAGAAGGAGTCTGCAGGCAACGAGGCAATCATCCCCGGTGACCTTAGAAGGAGCCCGAAGTTGCGGCATCAGATCTCTTGGTTTCTCGATCGGACCCGCGATCAATTGGGGGAAAAAAGAGACGTACAATGAAAAATCGAGGAACGACTTCGCTGGTTCTACCCGACCTCGGGACACGTCCACCACATAGGCAATCTTCTGAAACGTGAAGAACGAAATTCCCAGAGGGAGCACGAGGGCAGGAACCAACGATGTTGATCCAAGACCGAATATGCCAAGCATCGACTGGAAGCTCTCGACGAAGAACCCAAGGTATTTAAACACCCCCAGCACTCCCAAATTGAAAACGAGACTACCGACAACAAATATCCGTCTCGCCTTCCCTTCAGCCCTCTGAAGAAGCAATCGAACAAGCAGATGATCAACTAGCGTGCCGCCGACGAGCAACGAGAGGAACCTCCAATCCCAAGCAGCATAGAACACGTAGCTCGCGACGAGAAGGGAAAGGACTCGGTGCCGCCCAGGTGAGAGCCTGATCGCCACGAGGACTACAAGAAAGAAGGCGATGTAGTCTAAGCTGTTGAAGAGCATTCTTCTTGGCCGTAGCCATCGCTAATGTTCCGAGATCTCTTCGTTATGGCACTTTGTCCAACAAGCTGCAAGGCCTTTGCTGTTCTCGCAAATTTCCCACGCCTCCATTTCGCTCCCCCACCACCCAGGTTGGTATCCTTGGCTGCCGATCATGTTCGAGCGAGGATCGTCGGGATTTAGAACCGTCTATTGTGCATCAAGCCGGGCATTCTCGGCATGAAGCACGTCGATGAGATTCCGATCATTGTAACCGCGAATAAGTTCCGCCCGCTCGCTCTTTGACTTAGCAGGGTGTTGAAAAAGGCGGTGACTCGTCGCGGAGCCTCATGTGATCGAGGGTTAGGCGCGAGGATCAAGTG
>ENA-ORXR01001364-ORXR01001364.1-marine-metagenome-genome-assembly--contig:-NODE-1364-length-25974-cov-123.891493_pt1 | contig 25974 bp, 15 predicted proteins | sample MGYA00237866_ERZ511479 | MGnify/ENA metagenome assembly ERZ511479 | reverse complement strand
AACTCCGCGTACATGTGGCGGCTGTGTCCGAGCACGTAGACGAAGACGTACAGCTTGCGCAACCGGCCGGTGTCGTCCTGGAGCCGGCCGACTTCGCCCCAGTCGACCTGGGCCTGCTTGCCCGGTGGGGTCTCGAAGCGGACGATGGCGGCGGCCACGAGGCCGTGTTCGCGTTTGAGACGCGCCCGGAACCGCCGCACCGTCACCTCCGAACCGGTGTAGCCCATCGACACGATGTCCCCGTAGAGCAGGTGCGCATTGCGTTCCCGCCAGTTCTGCCGGAGGTAGGGGGCGAACTCGTCGAGGATCCTCTTCTCCGGTTCCTTGCGGGTGTAGGACCCTTGGTGTTTGCCGCGCACCATCTTGCGGACGGTGTTGCGGGAGATTCCGGTTTCGCGGGCGATCGCCTTGATGGGCTGTCCGCTCTCGTACTTTGCTTTGACGTCCATGACGTCCTCCTGATCATACGGTCGGCTTGTAACCTCGTCCGCTGCATTTGCCGACCATAAAACGACCCGGACGCCCCGTTCGGGGACACTTCCCGATCACCTCGTTTTGTTCGCCGAGCACGTGGTCGGGTTCAGGGGTCAAAGTTCGATGATCAGAAAGGGGTCAAAGTTGCATGATCACTGACAGTAAGGGCAGCATCGCTTGCGGCGGTCCGATTTCAGCACCGAGTCGTCTGAGCAGCCGCTGTCCATGGGATTCAAAGACGGCATCCCTTTTCACCATCGCAAAGACGTCAAAACTATCTGAAACGAGCGCTTGAAGAGTTGCGAATGAAAACACGGACCAGAACCCCAATGCTTCGGATTCGTCGAGAAACACGATTTTAAAAACCGTGCTACACTCGATTGTAGCACGGCGTTGTACTCCGTATTAGTGGAACGGATTGAACGGATTTATAAATAAATGGTCGAGTCAGCAAGGCTACTTCAACTCGAAGACTGCATTGGAAATCTTACCGTCGAACTTGAATGGCTCTTGGTAGGGGCCAACCGCGCCGCCCGGATCAAATCCTACCGAAAACCCATCGGACGGTTGGTCCAACATAGCGCCGCCGAGATTGCCCTTGGCCACGTCCTTACCGTTCAGCAAGATCACCGCGTCGCCGTTTACAGCGAGCGTGAACCCGGCGTTGCTTTTTCCGGCCGGCAACATCGGGCCGATCACGGATTGCAGTTTGTTGCCGCGGCGAGTCGCGAGCTCAAGTTTTCCATCTCGCACGAAGAAACTGTAGCCATGCGCGGTACCGCCCTGAGCGACGATCACGCCGTCGGCCGGCGCTTCTTCGATTTCGATCACCGCAAGAAAGCTCAACGGCTGACCTTTGATCATCGGACCTTTGTACGCATCGAACTCTTGACCTTGCTTCACCTTGAAGCGTTTACGTTTGCTGTACGTGGTCTTCTTCGAACGTCCTGGATTCACCGGCAGGACCATCGAGCGTTCGGCCCAAGCCATCCAGATATCGGCCATCTCTTTGGCTTTCTCCGGCATGTCCGCCGCCTTGTTGTGCAGTTCGGCACGGTCCTCGGCGATGTTGTACAGTTCCCAAGGGCCGTTGCCGCCGCGGGCGACCAATTTCCAATCATCGATGCGTACCGCGCGGTTGCCTTCGTGCTCCCAGAAGATGGGCTCGGTGCGGCCAATGTCTTTGCCTTCGAACGAGGGCGCCAAACTGGTGCCCTGCAAGGGCGTGATGTCGTGCTCACCGACTTTGGTCGGGTAGTCGGCACCGGACAAATCAACCGCAGTGGCGAGCAAGTCGATCAGATGGCTCGGTTGGGTTTCCAGTTCGCCGTGGCGTTTGATGCCAGCCGGCCAGTGCACGATCAACGGGGTCGCGATGCCGCCTTCGTGCACCCAGTGTTTGTACTCGCGAAAGGGGGTGTTAGAGACGTTGGCCCAGCCGCGGCCGTAACCGATGTAGGTGTCGGCCGGTCCCGCCATGACGTTCGGTCCGGTGCGCATGGGATAGCCATCACGGGTCTGTTTTGGTTCCATGTGCATTTGCAATGCTTCGGCGGCCATCGGTGGCAAGGTCGGCTTGTCGGCGCGTGGATTTTCCGGGCCGCCACGGCCGTAGGTTTCGGCGCAACCGCCATTGTCTTGGAAGAACATCACAAGGGTGTTCTCGTATTGGCCGTTGTCTTTCAGGGCCTGCATAATCTTGCCGATGCCTTGATCCATATTGTCGACCATGGCGGCGTAGACTTCCATGTTGCGGGCATCCCATTCTTTGTACTTTTGGTTTTCCCACTTTTCGGGGGCGGGCGAGAGTTCGGTGTCGGCTTTGATCACGCCACGGTTCTTCATGCGGGCGAACCGTTCGGCGCGCAGGGCCGCGTAGCCTTCGTCGTAGCGGCCCTTGTATTTCTTGATGTCGGACTCGTGCGCATGCATCGGCCAATGCGCGGCGGTGTAGGAGACGTAACAAAAGAACGGCGCGTCGGGCGTTTCCTTTATGTGTTCGGTGATGAAGCGAACGGCGTGGTCGCTGATCGCGTCGGTGTAGAACCAATCGCGTTCGGGTTTGTATTCGTCGTCGGCGAAGGGGGAGATTTGGGTGTTGCCGCGGGTGAGCGAGTTCGGGTCCCACAGGCTGCCGGCGCCGTGAATGGTGCCATAGAATCGGTCAAAGCCACGTTGGATCGGCCAGTTATCTTTGGGACCGGTCGGCGCGGTGTGTTTGGTCACGTGCCACTTGCCGGAGATGTAGGATTTATAGCCGGCGGGTTTGAGCGTTTCGGCGACGGTGCGGCAACTCTGGTTGAGGTCGCCGCGATAGCCGTCGTAGCCACGGTCGCTCATCATGTGGCCGATGCCTGCTTGGTGAGCGTAGAGTCCGGTGAGCAGCGTGGCGCGGGTCGGGCAGCAGCGGGCGGTGTTGTAGAACTGAGTGTAACGAAGTCCTTTGGCGGCGAGGCCGTCGAGGACCGGCGTGTCGATCTCGCTGCCGTAACAACCGATGTCGGAGTAGCCCATGTCGTCGGACATGATCCAAATGATGTTCGGACGCGGGGCGGCGAAGCCGCAGACGACGAGGAGCGGTAGCAGGAGCAGGAGTTTCATAGTGGGAACAGTTGGAATCTCGAATCTAACATTTCAAATTTCAAAACGGTGCCAGGCCGCCGCAGGAATTCAAAAGACAACAGAGTCAAAGGTACAGAATTTCAAAGTGCACGTGGTCACACAGGAAGTACGTGGCACGTCCCCCTGTTCTGCCTCGTTCACCTGCACGGACAATTTTGAGTTACTATCATTGTTCCTCAGTGATGGTGGCCATGGCCGTGTTCGAGAACTGGGGAATGCCCTGGTGAGTGATGGTCCGACGAGCGCGCGGGCGCGTAGGGTACACCGAGAAACTTGCGCGGTTCCGCCTGATGTTCTTCTTCGGGGACGAGTTCCTTGGTCCAGTCGCCACCTAGGGCCTCGTACAGGCCGGCGCGGATACGCAGCAGGTTGGCCTTTTCGCGAACGACTCGGCGGCGGCTGGACTGTTCTGCGGTGCGCGCGTTGAACACGGTGATGAACGGGCCGACGCCGTTATTGTATTGGTCTTGCGCTTCTTCAGCGACACGACCGGCGAGGTCGGCCTGCTTGGTGAGGCGTTCGATGAAGTCGAGTTGGAACTGCTCGTTGCGTATGGCGTTTTCGACCTCATTGACCGCGCCAAGAAAGTCGGTGCCGAAGTTGATCACGCGTTCTTCGGTGATGGCGCGTTGACGGTCTTCGGCGGCACGGCGGCGGCCGCCATCGAGCACGGGCGCCGTGATGTTGGCGCCGAGATTGGCGTTCTGACTATCTTCGAGGGACGTGATCTCGCGGGCGGCGAAGTTGTAGCCAAAGTCGGCGGAAAAGATCGGCAGGCGCGCGGCGGCGGCGACGGCGGTGTCACGTTCGGCGGAGCGAATGCGAGCCCAGCTGGCGCGTAAGTCGGGGCGGTGTTCGATCAAATCGAGCGGCGAACCGAGTTTGGGCGCGGGGGGAAGTTCGGGGAGGCCGCCGGCGGAGGCGACGGGAATGAGCGCGTTCGGGGTTTGGTTGGACAGGAGGCGCAATTGATTGCCGGCGGACTGGATGGCGGCGACCACGTTCGGGATCTCGGCTTGCACGCGGGCGAGCTGTTGTTCCTGTTGCAGGATGTCGACGAGACCGGCTTGGCCGATTTCCTGACGTTCGCGCAGCACTTCGTAGAGGTCTTGGTTGATATCAACTTGCGCGCGCAGTAGTTTTAGAATCTCGCGGTTTTCCTCGAGCGTGAACCAGAGTTCGGCGGCGCGGCGGGTGACGCTGATTGCAATCTCGGCGAGGTCTTCGCGGCTGGCGTCAGTGAGGGCGCGAGCGCTGTCGCGCGTGGCTTTGTTGCGTTGCCAGATGTCGATGTCGTAGGACAGCGCCACGCCGGCGAAGAATTCTTCATCGGTGCCGTTTCGGTTGACATTGCCATCGCGCCAAACCTCGTCGACGCCGCCGCGCAGATCGAGCGAAGGGAATAAAGCGGAGGCTTGCTGGCGCAGAAAGGCGTTGGCTTGATCGAGACGTTTGAGCGCGGCTACGGCATCGCGATTGTTGTTGAGTACGCGTTGAACCCAGAGCGAAAGGTCGCGGTTATTATACGCCCGCCACCAGCCACCGACCAGTGGGGCCGCACCGCCTTCAAGCGAGAAGACAGGCTGGTCCGCGAGGGCGACCTGCGGGGTCTCGCCGACGAAGTTATTCTCGGTGTGCAGACGCTGTTTGGTCTTTTTGATGGTGGAGCAGCCCGAGAGAATGAGGGCGAGCGAGGTGAGCAGAAGAGCCGGAGTCCAACGATAAATCATGGGCATGATGTACGGTGTGCCACGTTGCTTTGAAAAGCATTTTGCGTGCTTTCGCCGAAGAAGCTACGAGGTTCCTTGAAATGTCGCCTTCCCAAACAACCGGATCCCTCATGAATCATGACCGCTGGGCGGCCTTGATGCACCGTCTCAACCTTCCGCTGTCGCCGGAAACCTGCGACATGTTGCTGACAGCCCACGGGGAGCCCGGCCGGCATTACCATACTGTCGCGCATATCAGTCATCTTCTTGGTTTGTTGGACAAGCACCGCGAACACGTTCCGAAACCCGACCTGGTCGAACTCGCGTTCTGGTTTCACGATGCGGTGTACGATACGCGTTCGAAGACGAACGAAGTGGACAGCGCCGAGATGGCCGAGGCGTTTCTTTCGGTGTCCAAGGCGACCGAAACAATACGCGAACGAGTCAAAAACTTGATTCTCGCAACGCGGCATAGCGCCTCGGATCTCAAGGGCGCAGCGGCATGGATGGGCGATATCGACTTGTCCATTCTGGGTGCCGAACCCGCGCGGTTTGATCGGTATGATCAACAGATTCGACAGGAGTACGCCTGGGTTCCGCAAGAGTCGTTCCAAAACGGTCGCCGAGAATTGCTGGCCGGTTTTTTAGCGCGGGACTGGATTTACCACACCGACGAATTCCGCCACTCGCACGAGGAGAAGGCGCGCGGAAACATTCGTCGTTCGATGAACCGGCTCACTTGATGAGCCAGCCTCGGGTCGATTGATCGTGGAGCAGGGCTGCACTCCCTGCGGCTCGGGGAAGTTGACTAATTCAATCTCCATTTGAGACACATCTGCGCGAACCCCAACCGGCTGGAAGCACGGTTGGTACGATACCGGCTGGAAGCGCGGTACTACATTCGCGAGGAACGGTCTCGACTTTGTGTCGGACCTTGTTCGGGGTTCACCGCGTCGCTTACCCAAGGGCTAGCCCGCTCGGCGGGACCCCGTTGGGGCTGCGGATACAATTCTACCAAGAGACTTCCCATGTTACACCGAACGCGGATACAACAGCGCCAACAAAGCAGGGAGTAAAAACAAGGCGGAGAGGAACGCCGTCACCAAGGCAATTGCCGCCAACAATCCAAACGCAGCCACGGGCGGGAACGACGACAGGGCCAGGAGGCCGAACAGGCTGACGAGGATCGCGGTGGTGCAAAACATCGCCTGTAACTTTTCCCGAACCGCCCAACCGGCCGCGTCGATGCTGCGTTCGAAACGGTGGCGCTGTTTTCGAAACAGGTCGATGACATGCACAGCGTCGTCGACCGCGATCCCGAGAATGAGCGCGCAGAGCATTACCGTGACGGCGTTGAGTGAGACATCAAGGTAGCCCATGAGTCCGCCCATGACGATCAAGGCGGGCAAGGCGACCAGCAGCCCAGCGAGTCCGCAGCGCAACGAACGCCACAGAAAACACAGGCAGAGAAAGACGGCGAGCAGCGAGACGCCGAGCGTGCGCGTGAGACTGTCGACAATCTCTTGCTGTCCGGAGAGGAAGGATTGCACCCCATTGCGCGGCGTAATGATCACGCCTTCGGGCTTGAGTCGTTCGGCGGCTTCAAGCACGCGTTCGATGATGCCGAGATATTGCTTGGACGGCATATCGGCGCTGCGAACGAAGAGCGAAACGCGGCTGGCGTCGTCGTTTTGCAGTCGTGATTTATAGGGGAAGGCGAAGGTGTTGACCGTGGTCTTGACCAAGAACATCGACAGCATGCCGGGCAGCGTACTGTAGTCGGCCCGACCGTTTTTAAGTTCGTAGTTGAGCAGGGTAAAAATTTGCGAGTAGCCGTAGGCCTCCCCCACCCCTTCGATGTCCCCGATCTCGCGCCGGAGTGCTTCTTGGAACTTGAGCATCCGCACTTCTTGGGCACCGTAGGGTTTATCGAACTCGAGCGAGAGTTCGAACATGTATAGACCGCCCATGCGTCGGTTGATCAGATCCGCTGCGCGCCAGGTCTCGGTGCCGGGATCGATGAACTCCAGCGCGCGGATATCGGGTTTGACCGAACGAAGTCCGGGCAAGGCGACGCAGGCGGCAATGATCACCAACAGTGCCGGTGCTTTGCGAGCGAACCAACGACTGCTTTCTGGGCGACTGCTCGGCGCTTCAAAGACGTTCGTCGGACGATTACAGGCGCGCATCACCAGGGCCGGCAGGAAGGTGCCGATGAACATCAAGGCGACCGCCTGCGCGCCAAACAAACCGATGGAGCGCACGATCTCGACCGGACTCAGCATCAGCGAGACCAGTCCGATCACCGTGGTGATGGCGGCGACCAGAGAGGGGGCGAGCACTTCGCGCAGGGCTTGGTCGAGCGCCTCGTTCGGTGCGAGGCCACGTTTCAGGCGGGACTGCCACGCCGAGAATAGATGCGTGAGAAAGGTGAGTTGAAGCCCCATGACGAGCGGGAGCAAAATCGCGGTGTACAGGTTGGGCAGATGGCCATTAAGCCAGAACACGGCCGCGAGCACGCCGAGTCCGAACACGAGATAGCCGAGGAGGAGCAGCCAGATGAACGGATTGCGGAAGACCACCAGCACGAACAAACTCGCGAGCAGAAGAAATCCGATACCGTAGCGTTTGCCATCGCTGAGGAACTGACCGACGATTTCGGCTTGGGCGAGTTCGAGCCCGATGATGTCGATTTGTAGTCCGGGGATGTCTGGGTCGGCGGGGTCATTGGGATCCCCCGCGACCGGCCGGAAGGGTTCGATGGCCCGTTGAATTTCTTGGCGAAAGGCCTCGCGCTGCGCGTGGGTCTTCATTTGCCGTTGGTAAACGCCGATGAACAGCGCGAGCTTGCCGTCCTCGGAGAGAATGAAATTTTTCGACAGCGGGTGCGAGGTGAGGAAGGCACGGCGTTCCGCCCACTGCGACGGGTGGTCGACTTCCAGCGGTAGGAGCTGTTTGAGAATTGGTTTTTTGTTTTCGAGTCCGGGATAGGTGGTGGTGGTCAGACTGCGCACTTCGACGCAGCCGGGGACGCGTTCGAGTTCGAGCACGATGGCGTTGGAAAGATGGGCGCCGTCGGGATTGGACCAATCGTCGCGTTCGACGAGGATGCCCGCGAGTACGTCTTCGGACAGAAGTTCGCCGACCACCTCGAGCATCTCCTGCCCGCGCCGGTCGCCCGCCATCATGGTCTCAGTCGAGGAATCCAAGTCGGTGGAGCGGACAAATAGAAACGCAACGACCGCACCGAGGGCGAGCACGGGCAAACTGAACAGGGCGAAGTTAATCCAAGGGCGGATGGTCACGTCACGCCTCCAACGGAAGAAAATCGGATTTGTCCACCGTAGACCCAGCTTTGTTCGAAGCGGGTCATCTTGAATGTTGTTGTCGTGAATCTGGTGCAGTTCGATCTAAACTACGGAAGTGAAGCTGCCGAAGCGAATCCCTGATAGCCCTGACCCCATCGCTGCCCGCGCTTGGAGTGCGCCGACCTTGATGGTGACACTAGGATTGCTGTTTCTTGGTCTCCTGCCTGGCACCTCGAACGCGGCCACCAATTCCACGACGACGGCCACCAACATCTCGGCCCTCATCCAGCAACTCGGCGCGAGCACCTTCGCCGAACGAGAAGCAGCCGACGGTGCGCTGCGCAAACTGGGGCGGCGCGCCTTGCCCGAAGTCAGAACGGCCGAACAGAGTCCGGCGCCGGAAATCCGGATTCGCGCGCGTTCGATTCGCCAGGGCATTTTTGCAGCGGAAATCCGGCGCGGGTTCGAGGCGCTCGGCAAGGAGAAGAACGACGCGGCCATCGACCTCGAACGCGGCATGTGGCTGGTCGCCCGCCTCGTCGAACCCGAACTTGAACCGGCCCCAATCGAGCGCGAGTTCGACCGGCTGGCGGACTTGTTGCGCGCCGAATTTCTCCGGCGCGGGTTCGATCTCGGACGCAAGGGAGCGCCAGGAAAAACCAAACCCGGAACCGTTCCCGCCGCATCCATTGTCGCCGCGCTGCGTACCGTGTTGTTCGAACAGGAAGGCTTCACCGGTGCCCCGCCCGACACCTACGATCATCCCGACAACAGTGCCATCCATCGGGTGCTCGAAACGAAACGTGGCCTGCCGATTTTGTTATCGCACGTAGTCGTCTCGGTCTCCGAACGACTCGACCTCCCGGTGCATGGCATCCAAGTTCCCACGCGGTACATGGTGAAGATTATCGGCCCGAAAGAAGCGATCATCATCAACCCGTTCGAAGACGGAAAAACCGAGACGGTCGACGGACTTCGGAGAACTCGCTTGGTCGATCCCGAACGCCACCTCGTTCCGAGTCCGCACCGCGACACGCTGACGCGGATGATGCGCAATTTGATTTATGATTTTGACGCGGTCGACGAATCGAAAAAGGCAGCGAAGGCCACGCAGATGCTGGGCTTGTTGGAGTGATCGTTCCGAACAATGAGCTATTGACTGCCCTAATCTTCGGCGGCCTTGTCGACGCCGGAATGAATTCCAGCACGACGAACGCGGAATGAATTCCACGTTACCTCACGCTGCCGATAGTCGTCGCGCTTACTTCGTTTTAGTCGGAATACTCCACCCTACCCCGCAACTCGAACGCCACGACCACCATCATCTTGATCATGGCTCCACGGGGACAAGCCCCAGCGGTGGCCGCTTCCTGCTGAGCCTGGCCTGCCCGACCCGCCCTCGCTACCGGCTACTGACTACACGCTACTTTACTGGTCCCTTCTTGGGACCCTTGGTGTACTGCTGCTTCCACTTGCCATCTTCGTAGTTGGCTTCCCAACCGGTGGCTTTGCCTTCGGCGTTCTCGCTCATCACGTACTGCTTCTTGAGCTTGCGGCGCCAGCGCACGACCGCGAGGTTGCCTTCGGGATCTTTGGGCGGGGCGTCGCAGAGATAGAGAAATTTGGGATCGAGTTCGTCTTTGTGTGGCAGGATCTCGACGATCTTGGGCGCACGGGTTTCGCGATGTTTCGGATACTTGCTCGCGGCGAGAAAGATGCCGGCGGCACCGTCGCGCAGCAAGTAGTAGTCCTCGACTTTTTGGCAGGCGAGTTCGGGCATCGGCACGGGGTCGGCTTTGGGCGGCGCGGCTTCGCCACTGCGCAAGAGTTTGCGGGTGTTCTTGCAAGGTTCGCCTTCGACTTCGCCGGTGCAGCCAAAATATTTTCCGAAGCGACCGTTCTTGAGTTGCATGTCGGCACCGCACTTATCGCATTCGATGAGGGGTCCTTCGTAGCCTTTGATGATGAAGGTGCCGTTCTCGATCTCGGAGAAATCGCAATCGGGGATGTGGCCGCAGACCCAGAGTTTACGTTTCTCGTCGACGAGGTGCTCGTCCATCGCGCTCTCGCACTTCGGACAGCGGCGCTTGGCACGTTGCGCGGCCGCTTCCTCTTCTTCGGACTCGGCGTTGCGCGCCTCGCAGCCATCGGTGAGCGGCAGCGTTTGCTTGCACTGCTCGGCTTTCGGCAAGGCATAGCCGGTGCAACTGAGGAACATGCCGGTCGCGCCAGTGCGCACCGCCATTTTGCGTCCGCACTTGGGGCAATCGATGTCGACCTCGACCGGATCGTTCGGGGTCATACCGTCGCTACCGTTCAGGCCTTCGGCCTTCTCCAGCTTGGTCTTGAAATCGGCATAGTACTCATCGAGCACTGCCAGCCAAGAGGCTTGTCCTTGGGCGATTTGGTCGAGCTGATCCTCCAACGAACTGGTGAACTGGTAATCCATCAAGCGCGGGAAGCAGGCAGAGAGACGGTCGGTGACGATCTCGCCGATTTTCTCCGCGTAGAAGCGGCGGTTGCGCAGCGAGACGTAGCCGCGGTCTTGGATCTTGGAAATCGTTTCGGCGTAGGTGGACGGGCGTCCGATGCCTTTGCTTTCGAGGTCTTTTACCAACGCGGCTTCAGAGTAACGAGCGGTCGGCTTGGTGAAATGTTGCGCGGGTTCGAGCAGCACGCGTTTGACCACGTCGCCTTCTTTGACGTCTGGCAAAACCTGATCGCCTTCTTTTCTGGCAGTCGGCGGGATCACTTTGAGCCAGCCGTCGAACTTCATCACTCGGCCACGGGCGCTGATCTCGTACTTGTCGACGGCGATCGTTACGCCCGAACTCAGGTATTCCGCATCCGGCATTTGGCAGGCGATGAAGCGGCGCCAGATGAGATCGTAAAGTCGTTGCTGATCGCGTTCGAGCTTGTCCAAGCTGCTCGGGTTTGCGTTGGCGCTAGACGGTCGAATGGCTTCGTGGGCCTCTTGAGCACTTTCTTTGCTGGAGTAGGTTCGTGGTTCGTCGAGCAGGTATTCTTTGCCGTAATCACTTTCGATCAGTTCGCGGGCGGCGGTGACCGCCTCGCCGCTGAGATTGGTCGAGTCGGTACGCATGTAAGTAATGTGGCCTGCTTCGTACAAACGCTGGGCGAGCATCATGGTCTTCTTCACGCCGAAGCCGAGACTGGTGCTGGCGGCTTGTTGCAGGGTCGAGGTGATGAACGGGGCGCGCGGCTTGGAGCGCGTCGGCTTGTCTTCGCGTTTGACGATCTTGAACTCGTTGGCCTGCAAGATCGCCAGCGCCGCGTCGGACTCGGCCTGGCTACCCGGGCGGTATTCCTTGCCGTCCATCTTCTTCACTTCGCCGTGAAAATCCTGACCGGCGCCGTTCATGGTGGCGTGCATGCGCCAGTACTCTTCAGCGACGAAGGCGCGGATTTCACGTTCGCGCTGGACGATCAATTCGACCGCCACGGACTGAACGCGGCCAGCACTGAGGCTGCGCGCCACTTTCTTCCATAATAGTGGAGAGAGGTTGAAGCCGACAACGCGGTCGAGAAAACGTCGCGCCTGCTGGGCGTTCACCCGGTTCATGTCGAGTTCGGTCGGTTTCTCGAACGCCTCTTGAATCGCCTTCTTGGTGATCTCGTTGAAGATCACGCGTTTGTAGATCGACTCGTCGCCGCCGATGGTTTCGCGCAGGTGCCAAGCGATGGCTTCGCCTTCACGGTCGAGGTCGGTTGCGAGAAAAATTTCGTCGGACTTGGCGGCGGCTTCGCGCAGTTCTTTAACCACCTTCTTCTTGCTGTCGAGAACCTGGTAGGTGGCGGCCCAATTGTTGTCCGGGTCGACGCCCATCTTACGAACGAGGGCTCGGGCGGCGCGTTCGCGTTTGAGTCGCGCCCGTTCGTCGTCGGGCAGTGTCTTCTCTTTTTTGGTCCGAGCGGCGCGTTCTTTGGGGGTGAGCAGCGCCTCCTGTTTACCCGTGGGGAGGTCTCGGATGTGGCCTACACTCGATTTCACGATGTAGTCTTTTCCGAGGTACTTGTTGATCGTTTTGGCCTTTGCCGGCGATTCGACGATAACGAGTTTCTTTCCCATGGGGTGTCCTAAATGGTTTGTGAGCTTCCAATGTCGCCCGCTAGATTCGATTGGATGGGCGTTTGAGGAACGGACGGGTAAGGTGAGACCTCGCTCATGTCAATGGCTCTTTGCGAATTACGGTACGACACCCGAAGGGTGTATTTTTCGGGGGATGTTGCCCTGAGTACTCGTTGCCGAGGCTATTTCAGGGGCAGGAGATAGCAGGCGGCTTGCTCGTCATTGCGCACAAAAAGTTGGTTGCCAGCCAGTGCGGCAGGGTTCCAGGTACGGCGGTTGAGCGCCTTGAGGCGAGCGAGTTCGGTACCCGTAGGTAGCCCGACTAAAACCACATCACCGGACTCGGCCTGCACGATCAACTGGTCGCCACAACAGAGGAGATGGCCATGTCCGTAACGGCCGTTTTTCCACAAGCGCTCGCCGGACTGGGGTTCGATACAGACAAGGATTCCGTCGTCCAACCCGTAGACGAGTCCTTGATGAAACACCATGCTCGAGAACTTCGCTTTGAGTTTGTTGTTGGCCCACTGCTCGGTCACGACGAATCCGCCGAGACCTTCTGACGTACCCTCGGAGGCACGTGATACCTTAAACACGCTCGCCCCCACCCCGTAGCCCGAGCTGATCATCACGCGGTCCCCCGGCAGGATCAAGGGCTGAGCGATACATTGGCTATTTTCCGGCCAAGGTGCCTCCCACAAGGTCGTTCCCGAATTGAGCCCCATGCCGAGGACGCGGTTGCGGGCAAACAAAACGATCTGAGGCGTCCCCGCGAGTTCGGCAGTGATCGGCGAGCTATAATGGTGGGATGCCGAGCCAGCGGTCCAGGCCACCTCACCGCTCTCAAGTTGGTAAGCGACCAGCAAGCCCCCCTGCCCGTTCTGTCCTTCCCCGCCCGCGACGCAAACCACCAAATCGTCCGCCGGATCGTCCGGCGCGCCTTCGAGAACAAGCGGCGAGGCAGCGTATCCCCAGCGCCGCGAACCTTTCCCGATATCGGAGAGCTCCGCCGACCAACGCAAGGTGCCATCATCCAAATCCACACAAACCACATGGCCCTCGGCACCAATCGCAATGATCGCGTCACCAGCGATGCTCGGCGTCGAACGCGGTCCGAGGCCGGCCGGCACTTGTTCGAAGCGACCCGGCCAAGTGGTCTCCCAGCGTTGATCGCCGGTGGCGGTCTCATAACTGACGAGCGCCTCTTCCTTGCCGGATTGTTCCATGGTGATGGCGTGCTTGCCGGATACCACGAACGAGGAAAACCCCGCGCCGACCGGACGCCGCCAAACCAGCAAGGGCGGATTGGCCTGCCAATCTTCCAAGATGGACAAGGGCGGCAAGACGCCGTCCCGCGCGGGACCACGGAACTGCGGAAACTCCCCGCGCATACCGCTGGGCACGTTGTCACCGTGAACCACGTCCAACGCGGCTCCCCGAACCTTGAACTGGGGCATCATGTCGCCGGAGAAGCCGGTGTGTTCGAACAGCATGAACGCGATGAGAAGAGGAATACCAGCGAGCAGAAATCCGACCACTTTGACCGCCCGGCCAATCCGAGAGAAGACAAAAAACCAGATCGTCAATCCGAGCGCGAGCAACAGGCAGGCCTGCACGCTGAACAAGATCAGGGTCTGCCGCTGCGGCGCCTCACGAAGGAAACGCCAAGCCATCGCCACGACAAACATCCCGAGCAAGACGTTCACTGGCCACCAACGAATTGGTGGCGGTGATGGCGGACGGCTCGATAGAGGCGGCGGGCCTGAAGGCTGTGGTCCGGGTCCGCTTGACGGCGGTTGGCTCGGGAAACTCATGAAAGGTCTATGCAGGTCAGACATCTCGAAAGGCAAGCCGTTCACGCGCTTTGGGAAAAAAACCAAGGAGAGTTGCCACCAACAAGCCCACGGCTTTAGCGACCTGCCGATTGCCAGCACCGGCGTGAACGGCACCACCGACCGGCATTCCATGCGTTTGATCAATGCCCGCTTCGCCGAGGAGAGCCGGTTCTTCTGGGACGAACGCGCAGCGACCTTGAAAGACCAATCTACCGAACCGATTCAAGATCTGCTGCCCTGAATGGCTGCGCGCTCCGACACGGGGTAACAGAAAAGACTGCGTCGAGAGAATGAGGACCGCGCCTTGCTGGGTCCTCGACGAGATCACAGGCCATAAAGTTTTCGTCTGATTTCAGGTGGAAGACCATGGGTTTCCCCCGTGGTAGCTTGCAAAAGCCACATTTAGCCTTGAAGAAGTCCCCCTTTGTGAACGACGAAACGAAGTACAACCATGTCCGAGCAACGCGAACCATCAACCGTCTTCCGTGATCTGCCCAAACGCAGGTCGGGTCCCGGCAATGCCCTGAAGTGGCTTGCGGTCCTCCTGCTCTTTCTCGCCCTGCTAGGATTCGGCGTGATCGCTCTACTTCATCTGAACAGCCAGAAGAATGGTGGCGTGCCCTTGGTCGAGCGGAACAGCCCCGAAACGACCGTCAATCCGGACTTGGTGGCCAACCCGGAACCTGCCCCCGCTCCAATCGTCGAACCTGTCGGATCGGTCGGCTCATCGACAAGCCAGCCAGTTCCGGCCCCCCCTGGAACTGCGCCAATCCCAGCAGTCCCAGCAGTCCCTACAGTCCCTACAGTCCCACCCACGGTCCCCGCCCCGAGCACCGTTGCCGACACGACTTCAACTTCAGCCACCACTCCAACTGCCACCACCACCTCTACAACGCCCGCAGCCTCGCCTCCAGCCGCAGCCGAACCGCCAGCACCGCCACCGCCCGAACCGGAAGATCCGGCGCTGCGCGAGACCTACAAAAAGGCGATGGAGAAAGTGCTCGGGCAAATGATGAAGAAACAGCGCGCACTGGAAACCATGCAAGCGCAGGAATGGGGCGGACAAGCGTACTCGAACGCGCTCGCCACGGTGAAGATCGGCGACACGGCTTGGCAAGACAGCCGCTACAAAGCTGCCAGTCAGGCGTACGGAGATGCCCTGCGCCAGTTCGAGGACGTTGAACGATTGAAGCAAGCCGAGTTCACCACCTTTATGCAACGCGGTCAGGCGGCGCTCGACGCCGGCAAAGGCGAAGCGGCGCAAGAAGCATTCAATGCAGCCGTCGCGATCAATCCCGATGACCCCGCCGCGCAAAAAGGCGCCGAACGGGCGAAGACCATTGAACGCGTCTACGGCCTGCTCGCGTCCGGTGAAGAAAAAGAGGCGGCCGGTAGGATCGCTTACGCGCAAGCGGATTACACCATCGCAAAAACCCTCGACCCCGAGTTCACCCCGGCCGTCGAAGCGCTCGCCCGAGTGGAAAAAATGGTGGTGGAAAACAAATTTAACGTCGCGATGGCCGAAGGCATTTCCGCGTTCGAGAAAGGCGACTACGACGGCGCGAAAACGATCATCGAATCGGCGCGCGCGTTCGACCCGGCCAACCCACAGATCGCCGACACGCTGGAGATGATCGAACAAGGCATCATGGCCAACAAACTCGGTGAAGTTCGGCGCAAAGCCGACGAGGCGCTCGCGTCCGAAGACTTCGATACGGCGATCGACCTGTACAACCAAGCCCTCGCCTTGAAACCACAAGTTGCGTTCGCCCGCGACGGCGCCAAGCGCGCCTCCGACGCACTCGCGCTCTGGCAGGATGTCGATCGCTACCTGCTCGAGCCCACCCGCATCAACAACCGCAACGGTCTCGCCAACGCCACCGAACTCGCCAACAAAGCCGCCGCCTTTCCTAGTCCGGGACCGCAGCTCGGCGCCAAAATCAACCGCCTGCGCGGCATGGTCGCCGGCGCCAACGCGCAAATCCCCGTGACCATCACCTCCGACGGCTTCACCTCGGTCGACGTCTACCGCGTCGGCCGCTTCGGCGCGATCCGCAGCAAAACCTTCAACGCCCGACCCGGTTCGTACACCGCGATGGGCAAGCGCGAAGGCTACCGCGATGTCCGGGTCGTGTTCGAAGTGAAAAACGGCGCGCCAGCCCCACGAGTCGATGTTCGTTGCACGCAGTCGATACGGTAATTATCAGTAATCAGTAGTCAGTGATCAGTGATCCCTTCTAGACGGCGCGGAGCGCCGAGTTCTGCACCTTCAAGCTACCAGCCACATAATTTGACAGAAAAGACACAGCCGTCCACTAACGCTGCTTACCGAAAAGGCCACAGGCCGCCCTCCACTGATTACCGATCACTTATAACTGATTACTCCCAACGGCCGCAGGCCGCCCTCCCCTGATTACTGATCACTCATAACTGATTACTCCCAACGGCCGCAGGCGGCTCCCCACTGATCACTGACAACTGATAACTCCAAATGCGCCGCTTCACTTATACTTTCGACGACAACCCGAACGAAATCGATCCGGAGGACCTGCCGTTGTCCATCGGCACGGGACCGCATGCGAAACTGAAAATTCATCGCAATGGCGATCCGATCATCGTCGGGCACCTCACCCGCAGCGCCGAAGGCGAACTGAACTTCGAACCCAGCGGCACGGTCGAGGTCACCTACGCGCGTTGCAAAAAATCGCTGCCACCTCCTCCCGATCCCGACGCCGATCCAGACGCACCTCCCCCACCCGTCCCCGAACCCACCTGGGACCTGCGGGAACTGCTGACACCGACGGCGCTGCGTGACGGCGACTATCTGGTCATCGGCGACCAATCGCGGATCGATGTCGCGTTCGACGAGGACAACATCCCCCGCCTGAAGTCCGGACGAGGACGCAAGACGGTCGCCGCGAACGTGCAGAAGGTGCGCAAAACCCCGCGCAAACGCCGTGGCCTCGGCTGCTTCGGCAGCGCCTTGCTGCTGCTCTTTTTACTCTCGCTCCTACTCGCCGCAGTCGCGGGTTGGTTTTACATGACCTCCAAACGGGTCGGCGTCGCCGCGACTCCGGCGATCGAGGATCTTAAAGTGACGGGCGGCTGGCTGCCCGAGATCAACATCGGCGAACGCCGCCTGATGCGCAAAGGCACCTACCGCGCCACCGGCACCAAAGAAGGCTATCACCCGCTCGACACCACGTTTCAGGTCGGCGACAATCTCGAACAAGAATTCTCGTTCGAAATGAAACCGCTCCCGGGCATCGTGCACATTCAGACCGAACCCGCGACGACGAGTCCGGTGACCATGTCGATGCAGGCCCCCGGTGCGGACGGCCTGAGCCCGAGCGCGTTCGGGACCAATGTGGTCGGCACCACCGAACTGCGCGACCACGAACTCGAGATCGCCAGCTACGACATTTCGGTCGACCCCGAACGCTACCTGCCCGAAACCACCAGCATCAAGGTGGAGGGCTACGGCAAAGAACAAACCGTGACCTTTCCGCTCACTCCGCGCTGGTCCGACATCACCGTTGCCAGCCCGCCAGGTGCGTCCGTCACCGTCGACGGAAAATCGGTCGGCGGCACGCCGGTCACCGTCGAACTGTTCGAGGGACCGCACGAGATCATCCTGCGCAAAGATCTCTACATCCCGGTGAAAACCAACATCATGGTCACCGCCAACACGCCGTTCACCTTGCCGACCGTGCGCATGACGCCAATGCCGGCCAAGGTGCGCGTGGCAAGTACGCCAGCGGGCGCTAAAGTCACCTTGTCCAAAGCGGAGGGGCGCGGCGAACCGCAATACAAAGGCGAGACCCCGACCGAGTTCGAAGTGGATCCCTTTGTCACCCACCGCGTGACCGTGGTGCAACTCGGCTACGGCACGCAGACGCGCGAGTTCCGACTCGGGCCGACCGATGAGGAAGTGATTGTCATCAACATGGCCGAGCAGCGCGGCATCGTGAAAATGCAGGTCGAACCCGCTTCGGCACAGCTGTACATCAACGGCACCCTCAAAGGCTACGCCAACCGCCCAGTCTACCTGGCGGCGGTACCGCAGGAGTTGGAAATCAAACTCGCCGGCTACGAATCCTACAAACGCACCGTCACCCCGACCCCCGGCTTCGAACAAGTCGTGAACGTCAAGCTACGCCGACTCGGCAGCGGCATCCCCGGTGGCAATCCCGCGGTCGGCGGCACCAGCGGCGCACCGGGCGGAAATCCCGGTGGCACCACCAACCCGGGCGCGGCAAATCGCGGAAACGTGTACCGCAGCGAAGGCGATTACATGTTCCGCAAAGTGCAGGCGGGTCCGTTCCGCATGGGTTCGGCGCGCAGCGAACAAGGACGACGCTCCAACGAATCGCAACGCGAAGTCATCCTCTCGCGTCCGTTCTACATGGGCGCAACCGAAGTGACCGTCGCCCAATACAAAGCCTTCAATGCCGGCTACGCCCCCGGCAGTTGGTCCGGCGCGAAACTGGACGGCGATCTGCAGCCCGCAGTGAACCTGTCCTGGGCCCAAGCCGCCGCCTACTGCAACTGGCTGAGCGAAAAAGACGGCCTGCCGAAAGCCTACAACAAACTCGGCGTCGAATACACTGCGGTCGAACCGATGAACACCGGCTACCGCCTCCCGAGTGAAGCTGAGTGGGAGTTCTGCGCTCGCTACTCCGCACCCGGCCAAGCACCGCTACGCTTTCCTTGGGGCAACGCCATGCCGCCCAAGCCGAACTCGGCCAACTTTGCCGGCACCGAGTCCTCCGCGATCATTTCCGACTTCCTACCGAGCCACAGCGACGGCTACCAAGCCACCGGTGACGTCGGCAGCTACCCGGCCAACCCGCTCGGTCTGCACGACATGGGCGGCAACGTGTCCGAGTGGTGCAACGACGGCTACAAGATCTACATCGGCAGCAAGGCCCTGACCAACCCGCTCGGTCCGAACCATGGCCCGCTGCGCGTTTGGCGCGGTTCGAGTTGGCGCGACGCCTCGATCACCACTTTGCGTCTGGCGTATCGCGGCTACGACCAAAAGGCCCAGCCCTACATCGGGTTTCGGGTGGCGCGGTATGTACAGTAGCGGCGGCCTGCGGACTGTGGAGTCATCAGAAATTAGCGGGGCCTTTGGGAGGTGAATCAAGTTCTGGCCCTTCGGGCCTCATTTGGAGGGCGAGGGGCCTCCCGAGCCGTTGGCGCTTAAGACCGAGAGAATACGAACGATCCCAACCACTGTGATATCGCTCGAAGATTAAAGTGGGAGGCCGGCCCCGCCCGGGCGATTATCCGCAAGGGTTTTCTAAGGAGCAACCCTTCTTCGAACTCGGCGCCGCCCGGCCCCCGATCTTGCGCCTTCAATCTTCCATCTTCCGGCCGAAGGCCCCACAAAAAAAAGCGGTCCCGAACGGAACCGCCACATGGGAATTGAAGGGGCCGAGCCTAGTTCTCGGAATTGACTTCGGTCTTCACGTCTTCGGCGACTGACTCTCCGACCGACTCGGCGTCGGTTTTCATTGCTTCGAGTTCGCGCATCCCCTCTTCTTTTCCCTGCTTGAACGCGGAGACGCTTTTGCCGAGCGATCCGAACAGTTCGGGAAGGCGTTTGGCACCGAATAGGAGCACGACAACCACGAGAATGAGGACGATTTGCATCGGCCCGAGATTTACAAAGCCGAGAAAAAGGTCTGCTAAAGTTAAGTTCATACTGATCACTAGATAATAGTTGTTCGATAGGTAAACGCCCCCAACGCCATTTCAAGTCTAATTGGTGTTGATATGTCGAAGGTTTCGTACCACTTGGTTCGTAACTAATTACGCACATGAACGTCTTTTTCGCATTCATCGGTTCAGGTTTCAGCTATATGGAGATGATTCTCATCTTCGTTGTGATCCTCGTAGCCTTCGGCCCCCGCAAACTTCCGGAGGTATTTCGCACCTTCGGCAACATCATGACCCAACTCCGTACGGCCTCCCGTGAGTTCAAGTCGCAAGTCATGGATGTCGAACAGCAGATCAAAGCCGAGGTGCGCGATATCGAGAAGACGATCGAAAAAGAAGCCAAGGCGTTAGAAAACAACGACGATGTGACCGAAGAGATGGATCACGATGCGGAGTATTCGTTCGAAGATGATCCCTACCATGCTGACATGCACGACGAGGACTACAATAGTCACCCCGATCATGCAGATATGGACGATGATCACGCAACCCACGACGTGTGGGAAGACGATCACTCCGATTACGATTGCCCCGAAGACCGAGCCCGACGCGAACTAGATGCTGCGGCGGAATCATTGGTCAATGGCACCAGCGAAGCCCATGGCAACAGCGAAGCCCATGGCACCAGCGAAGCCAATGGCACCAGCGAAGCCAATGGCACCAAATCCAGCACCGGTACCGCTGACTCTGCCAAGTCGAGCGTCCCGAATTTAAACAACAGCATTGAGGGTACCGTGCCCTTTGAAATCCCGCCGGGTCTTGAGACCCCGGTTCGCCGAACCTTCCCGACCCCTTCTTCCGAACAGGATGCTCTGGCAGACCATTCGGCCGAGTTGGATTCGCCGGAAGCGGATGAGACCGCCGAGGAATCCCGCGACGCCACCGCTTGAGCGGTCGTCCATTTCTCTGTAACGCACATCCACCGCATCGAGTATGGCTACCAGCGCTCCCCCGAACAACGAAACAGAAGACGAGGACCTCGACGAGAAAGGCACCATGACCTTTCTTCAACACCTAGAGGAACTCCGTGGCACCCTTGTGCGCAGCATGGCCGCCATCGTCATCGGCATGATGATCATGTTGCCGCTCACGCCAGCCGCCACCAAACTGCTCAACTGGCCGGTCACCCGCGCCGGACTCGACCCTTCCACCTTCCTGATCAATCTCGAGACCATCGGCATGCTGAAGGTCTTTCTGATGATCGGATTCTGGGGCGGTATGATGCTGGCGACCCCGTTCATCCTCTACTACATCGGCAGATTTATTTTTCCAGGCCTACACGGGCACGAGAAGAAGGCCGTGCGCATCGGTTCGTTCTTCGGCGGCATCCTGTTCTTCTTCGGCGCCGCGCTCGGCTTCGGCGTGTCCCTGCCTTTCTTCCTCAAGATCAATCTCAGGGTCGGCGAGTGGATGGGGTACGACACCCACAGCATCCTGATTCTCGATTACTTCAAGACCGCTCTGAAAACGATCCTCGCTTTCGGCCTGTCGTTCGAACTGCCAATGCTGGTGTTCATTCTCGGCTTCCTTGGCGTCGTGAATTCGGTGCAACTGCGCGAAAAACGCAAACACGTGCTGGTCGGAATTTTGGTGATGGCCATGTTCCTCACCCCGCCCGACGTGGTCACTCAAGTCATTCTCACCGTGCCATTGTTTCTGCTTTACGAACTCACCGTCTGGCTGGTGTGGATAAAAGAGCGCAAAGACGGCACCACCGACGCGGGTCCGCCGCTCGACAAGAAAAGCATGCCCGTCTTTTTGGTTCTCGGCGTGCTCGCCGTCGCCATTCTCGGCTATACCTTCCTTCGCGAACCGCCGGCAGAAGGCGGCCCGCCGCCGGGCGTTGGCAATCCCTCCGCCCTGTTCGGCGGAACGGGCGACCCCGCCATCGCCAAAGAACTACGGACCGATCTGAGTCAGTTGCAAACCGATCTCAAAGGCCTGACCGAACGCATCGAGACCAATCAGTCCAAGATCAATGGCCTGTCATCCGAGTCGCTCCCCGGTATAAAAACGTCGGTCGATAAACTGATGGCGCAGGTGGAGCAACTGTCGGAAAAGATCGAGAGCGTTCCACCGCCAACCCCGCCACCCATTCCCGTTCCGGCGCCCGTTCCTGAGTAAGTTCATTGCCATGCAGCAATGAAAGGCGAGCATCTTTGGGGGTCGGGTTCGATGTCGCGGCGCGGAGAGCCTCTCCCCTGTTTGCGGAACCTCCCTCATCTGGAAGAAGTGGAGCTCGGCGCGGACATCCCACAACAGGTCTACCTGCGGGGCTGCAACGCGCTGCGCAAGGCATCCGTCAGTCTCTGCGGTGAGGGATCCCGCATCTACGTCACGCCGCCTCGACCGTAAGGACTGGGGGCGAGGACCTAACAGCCTGCTAACGTTCACTCGCCTTTTTCAACCGCTCTTTTTTCCGGGCCAAGTCGCGTTTCACATCGGCGCTCAACACTTTAACCGCTCGGCTCAATTGGCGATCACGACCGGATGGGAGTTGGCCGGGCTGTGCCCAGACAACGACATGCGGCTTGGCGCCGTTGCGTTCCATGTCCTCGCCATCATCCAGCGAGTACCAACCGCGGAACGGCATGCGCAAGGAACCGAGGTCCATGATACTGCGGCTTCCAGTACTGATCACCCCTCCCGCAGTTGGCACCCCGATCACCTTGCCGCGATTCAGGGTGCGAATGGCATGAGCGAAAATCTCAGCATTACTAAAACTGTTTTGATTGCAGATCACCGCGATCGGTTTGTGCCAAGACGCGTAAACTTTGCGATCCTGCGGATAGCCCTCCCCGCCACCGCGCGGCACGGTGACGGCATGGCGCGGCTGGGTGAGAATGGTGAGCAGATGGTCGGTAGTGAAGCCGCCGCCGTTGTCCCGAACGTCGATGATCAGTCCGTCCTTACCAGCCCCAACCGAGTACAGCTCTTCCTCAAAGCGAATCAGACTAGTGCTGTTCATGGCGGCGATGTGCAGGTAGCCGAGCTTGCCTTTGCCGAGCTTCTCGACCTGTTGCTGGTTGTCGTCGATCCATTTTTCGTAAAGCAGACGACGAGCATCGGAAAAGTTGATGGGACGCAAGGTGATCTCCCGGACCTCGGCGTCTTTCTCTTTCGTCGCCGGCGTTTCCACCTTCAGGCGAATGTCGCGTTGCAACACGCCGTTTAGTACCGTGGTCGGGTCGGTCTTTTGTTTCAGCACCGTGCCGTCGATCTCGAGAATGAGATCGCCAGGGTGAATGCGGCTTTCCTTTTCCATCGCGGGACTCTTCGGCAACACATCGCGAACCCGCCAGCCACGGCCTTTGTGATTCGCTGCAAAACGGACGCCAAGGTGGGCGGTCGTCTCACTCCAACTAGCACGCAGCGCGGACGGAGTGGTGGCCGGACCTCGATAGCGAAAGCCTAGGTGAGAGGCGTTCAACTCGCCGAGCATCATGTTGATCACCGTCTCGAGTGTTTTTCCGTCGGGGCAATCGGCCGCCATACCCCGATACTTTTCCCGCACCTGATCCCAGTCGCGGTTGCCCATGCGTTCGTCGTAAAAATGATCCCGCATGGTCCGCCAGCTAAGATCGAACGCGGCTTGAAAACGGGCCGAGAGGTCGACCTGTTGACGCGCGGTAAAACTGAATGTTTTGGCCGCTCCTTTGCTGTCCAAGGTGCCCGGCTTGCCATCGGACAGCCACAGGATCAGGTTGCCCTTTCCAATCCACCGCGCCAGACTACCGGTCTTGGTGGAGAGCAGTTTTGGCTTTTGATCGCCGGCCATTTCGATTGTGTAGGTGCCGCGTTTGCCGTCGACGGTGGCCGTGAACGCGAGCTTCTTGGAGTCGTGCGACCAGAACAGCCCACCTTCGCTGCTGTTCGAAATCGAGATACGCTTTACCCGTTCGGCCAAGCCCTCCACGTCGATCTCCACCTTCATCTTGTCCTTCTCCTTCTCCGTCTCCTCCTCGTCCTTTTTCTCGCCCGCCTTCTCTTTCTTCTCCGCGTCGTCGTTCTCCTCGTTCTTTCCCTCCTCTTTCTTTTCGTCCTCCTTTTTCGTTTCGGGCTTGGATGGAGGTTTTTTGCGGGCCTTCATCTTCTCCATCGCCTTTTCCAGACTGCGTTCGCGTTTGTCCTTTTCCGCGTCGTCCGAACGCAGCCAGACGTAGTACAGATCCGTCTGCCCCTCCTGACGTCGACCGGTAAAAGCGATCAGTTTTCCGTCCGGGGACCACCGCGGGTTATCATCGTTGTCCGGATGCCGCGACAGATTGATCGGCGCTTGTTCGCCGTCGATCGGCGCAATCCACACGTCGCGATTGAAGTTGTTGTCGGACACCGCGTAGACCAGCCACTTGCCGTCGGGACTCCAGTCGTAACTCGGTCGGTTCCAGCTTTCGAACAGTTGCATGGCATCACTGCCATCCGGCTTCATGATCCAAAAATCACCGCGCGTTCGGAGGAAGCTAATGTGCTCCCCGTCCGGACTCCAACTAGTGTTGTGCTCGACCTCAGAGTTGTCGGTGAGTTGCGTGAGTTCGAAGTCTTGGTTGCGCCACCAAAATGCATTGGTGTCGCTGCGCGTGGCGCTCCACAGATCGCGTTGTCCATCGAGGTCACGGGTGAACACGATGCTGCTACCATCGGGCGCAAACAGTGGTTCGTCTTCGTCTTCTGGCGTGTCGGTGATTTGGATCGGTTCGCGGAGTTCGGTATCCATCACCCAAAGGTCGCCACCGGCGATGAACGCGACCTCCAAACCGTCTTTGCTGAAGGCGAGATTGGTCGCCTTGTCGAGATTGCGCCGCTGGCTTTTGACCCGAGGACTGTCTCCCGCGAGTTTTACTTCAACGCGCGTCGGCGTGGCGTTCGTCGCCGTCAAATCCAGCGTATACAAATCGAACAGATGTCGGAACAGAGCGGTGGAGCCATCGCGAGAGATCGACGGGAAGCGGATCGAGTCGTCTTTGAACTCGGTAAGCTGAGTATCCTTTTCAGATGCCAGATCACGGTGCCGAAGATTGCGAACGCCATCCGTTTGACCCGCGTAATAGAAGCCATTGCCATCCGCATTCCATTGCGGCCAACAGGCGCCCTCGTCGCGGTGAATGAGTTTGCGGTGCGCGCGTTTTTTCAAGTCGTACAACCAAACCTGGCAAGCGCGTGAACCGGTGTAGCCTTTGCGCGTCCACCGTTCGCCTTCCCGGGTATAGAGCACCCGTTTCCCGTCGGGCGATAGCCTTGCGTAGGAGCCATACGCGTCGAACAAAGGGCGATCCAATACGGGGGCGCCGGGCGTTACTAAGCTGAAGCGTTCGTCCCCGCGCCAAAAGTGGTCGCGGTCGATGCGGGTGAGGATTTGTTCGCCATCCGGATGCCAATCTTCGACCGAGTAGCCTTCCGAGTGCGCCGTGAGGCGTTCGGGGGCACCCTGCCCGTCGCTGGGCATGACGTAGAGTTGGCGCGTTCCGTCACGATCGCTGGTGAACGCCAGGCGTTTCCCGTCGGGCGAAAACGCGGGCGTGCCGTCGTCGGCGGCGTGACGCGTGAGTTGTCGTACCGCCCCGCCCGCCGTCGGAACGGTCCAAATGTCCTTGTTCCAACTAAAGACGATCGTGTCGCCATTAGGCGAAAGGCGAGCGCCGGACACCATTCGAATATCGTTACCACTCGCAGGTAGAATCAGAGCGGCCAAGGCGGCGATGAGAAACAGAAGACCGGCGGAGGAACAACGGTGTGGTATCAGCATGCGCGCAGTTTACGCATGCCGGCTGGTCAGCGCGATAGAGAACCTCGCCCCGGCCATGTTTTAGATTTAAAATCACTGTGATCCCACAGAGCAATAATGTGGCCATGGAATCGTAGTTTTTGCCGGGAAAACTGTGTGTTGGTTGCTGTTCGATTTTCCTATGAGTTCTGCTCGCAGGTACCGGCATTGCCACGATCCCTAGGATGGGCTTCGGGCCGAACAAAGCCGCGTTAGCGATGGTACCGCTGGACGCGCGGGACTGTGTTCATTTCGACCGGACCGGAAGTCCAATCTCGAACCGAGCACCAGACCGGTCGATCTATTCTTCGGGCGTCAACCTGGGGTTCAGTCGTTCCTCCTTCACCCGCAGGCTAGTATGTAAAGACCCCGTTGGGGTCGACCTCACGCCGGAGGCGCAGCTGTGGGATCACAGTGATTTGAAATATTCAGTTTCAAAAACTCGGGGCCA
>ENA-ORXR01001363-ORXR01001363.1-marine-metagenome-genome-assembly--contig:-NODE-1363-length-25986-cov-5.276120_pt1 | contig 25986 bp, 13 predicted proteins | sample MGYA00237866_ERZ511479 | MGnify/ENA metagenome assembly ERZ511479 | reverse complement strand
AAGCGGCAAGAGGCCAGTCAGGCGACGGGTAATAAGGCGCGCTGCCAGGTTTTTGGTATAAGAACGTAAAAAGACCCAGACGACTTTGGCCAAAGGCCTTGCGGCGGGACTGCCCGGCGGCAGTCTGGCCGACCGCTTCCCGTCGCCCCCGAGGAGGGAACAAAACAAAAAAGCCGACCCGCCGAGGGTCGACTTTATGAGTTATAACATTGATATTACTTAGATCGTCTTGGCGGCAGGTGCCTTATTCCGTTTGTCTGAAAAGCTCCCCCTATTCAGCTCAACTTTTATATGATGGAACCATTTCCCTCTTGCCCGGGTCTTTGATGCCGCCTCTAATATCCCTTTTCTGTTCTGGTAGGTCCGGCATGGAACCTCCAACGGCAACAGCCAGTTGGGGGTATGGGGCAATAAGATCTGGATTGCTTTCTCGGAGTTCGACAGGCATCGCATCTCGAATTTCTACTTGTATTGGGTCGGCGCCTTTACTGAGGTTCTCAACAATATCAGCAATGAATGGAAGATTTGCACCGCCGCCTGTGGGAATGAGATAAACTACTTTATTATTGGAAACGGACTTCGCCGCTTCTTTGATCAGTTCACTCAAGTCGTCGATAAAGCTTTGAGTTGACTTTTGTTCAAGAAATTCCTCCAATGAAATTTGCAAAATTGTGTCATCGGGTAAAGAAATGGCTATCTCACCGCTTGAAAACAGAATTTCTTTATATTCTCGCTTCCTTTTTTGAAGTTCTGATTTTGTCAATTCGTATTCGGTAGATGCGTTCTCATAAGGCAATTTACCTAACGCGAGCATTAACAGTCCCGAATCCAATGCATTGCCAGCTTTCCTTATAGCTTTAGCCGCGTTCACCTCTTCAAAAGTACTAAGTGCTCCAGTGATTGCATTATGAACGCAATAGCATCCGGCAACATCGGTAGTACCAGCACCTATATCCACAACTACGAAACTATCTCGTTTGCCGGACTTGGTAGAAAGGAGAGCTCCGCTGCCAGCAGCAGTTGCTTCACGTACTGCGTCTCCAATCAGACTGTAAGCAAAGCCCAATTTCTCTTCCGTAAGTGACTTTGCTTTCGATAAGATCGGCACCAATTTTTCTAAATCGGCTTGCTCGCTAATTAGTTCGGGGTATGCGCGAGAAATTGTTATAGCTTCAGCCAAGATTCTGCGAGTTGCGGTTTTATTATTTTCATTGATTTCGGTATCCCAGGCAGGATGGGTGTAGCGCCGTTTTATGTTTGTTGAGTGACCCTCTAGGGCCAATGCGTTTTCGGCCTTAAAGTTTAAATGAGAGAGATATAGCACGAGCGCGTCTCTTTGTTTAAGCCTTCTATTTGGGTCTTTTTTGTCAGCTTTTGGAAGATCTTTTGCATCAAGTTTGGTTACATCGCTGCCCAAAGTTAAATATTGCTTTGGTGAGTCGATCAGTCGCTCTTGTTCTGCTTCGACGTCATTAAAGCGGCTTCTCGCAGAAACTCCGAAATATATATTAAGGCCATCAATGAAAAGTTCTGATGGCAAAAGAAGCTCGGAGCCGCCGTTGTCAGTTGATCCTATTTTTAAATCAAGCAGAGAGGCCTCAGAGCCAATGGATGAGTGCGCAAAGGCCTTCGAAAATGACGTTCCGAAATCAAGACACATCATGTATCCACTATCTATTTCACCCGCCTGTATCTCGAGATTTATAACTGGGTCAATTGATGCAGCAGGAGGTGCCTTAGGGGTGATAAGACTAGCAGCTTTCTCATTAGGGGCAGGGTCACTTCCCAGCAGGACCCTTAGCGCGATAACTTCAATAGAAGTTAGGAAGGTTTTTTCACTATCGGCCTCCGCCCGCTCAAGCAGACTTTCGGCTAAAATTCTGGCTGTTTGAAGGTCCATCTAAAGCTTTCTCACAAAGGGTTTACGGATAATTTGAGAAGGTCGTCCTTCTACAGATCGCTTAACGCCGGGTTTTTCTACTCGGACTTCTGCGTTTGCGTCGATAGTATCGAGGGTTTCGTGGAGGGATGGTGCATACCTAACGATTTCGCCCCTTGAAGATTCCAGTTCCAAGCCTTTTTTCTTAACGAGCATGCCGAACCATTGTTTCGCCAATACTAAATTTTTCCTCGCGGAATTTACGGAGTCCGCTTCATCTGGAAAAATCGGATCTATAGTGTCAGAAAGGATTTCAAGGTGTTCCGGGTTCAGGAATGGGGCGTCTAGAATAACTAAAAGTTCTGCAAATATTTCATTCTCTCTATTTTCGTTTAAATTTGAGACGGCTTCATTCACTTGGGCCTTTTTCAGCTTTGCGCCAGTGGATAACCAATGAGAGATGCCCTCTTCTAAACTCAAATCATTTTCCGCTAGGAGCTTTAGGTTTTGACTTATACCATCCGAGCCTGAAAGGTCATTGAGCACACGTCTCAAAGCGACATTCTGAATGCCCTGTTTCGCGTGAAGAAACACAGTTTTGGAACCAATTTTGCTGACTCGGTCTATTTGCTTGCGAATTGGTGCGGATGGCGACGCAGGATGCCACCACTTTTGGATTCTCCCAACAATTCGATATATTCCAGGGTCCTGATTAGCTTCTATATTTAAGCGTAGAATTTTTCGTATTGATTTAACGTAGGCGAACGCAGTGTCATCGCGTAACTTTCGACTTTCGGGTCCGCCCTGAGGACAATGTTTGAAAAGAAAGTTGCTGAGCTCTTTACCAAAATCGTTGCCGTTGTCTAAATCCTGAGTGGCAAGATCGTCGGCAAAACATGAAAAAATTCTTCGAATTCTTTTAAAAGAACTGTCAGGATCTGCCGAATCGATAGTTTCGATCGCCTCGGGTATGGCGCTGTTTAAATCTGACAAAAAACCTTGAAATGAAGTAGCGTTAGCCAAACAAATTTCTGCCCATGTTTTGCGCGCCTTTTCAGCTACTTCTTCCATAGCGATTTGCCGTATCCCGAAGTTGTAGGCCCAGGCCGGCATAGCTGACTTTACTGCTCTAGAAAGATATAGCCGATCATCACCTTCAGGCAACTGGAAGTCGGGGTCCAATGGCGTTTTCATTATCGCTCGAATACGGCCCTCGAACAATTTTGACGCAGGCACTGAAACGGATGAAGCACGCGCTAGAGCAGACGCGTAATCAGCCTGATTCTGGCCGGAGAGGTTTTCAATTTCTGAATCTAATTTTTGAAGAACATGTTCAAATTCTTCACTCGCAAACCAAGTCTTATTGAGATGCCTTTCTTTGACGGCATTCTTTATGGATCCGATAGCTGAAGTGGAATCCACTGTATCTCCGACTGGTGTGGCGCTGTCTGTCATAAAAACTCTCTATTCGATCAATGTCAACCAATACACGGCGCGTTCTTGATTTTCAGCGACGACATTGTTTTAGGCTAAGTACAGGCCCTTGGTAAAGGCTGTGATGTTTACGTCTCCAAAGATTTATCGTTATTATCAGAATATACTTAGGCCTCGGTAATACTTTGCGCGAACATTACCCTACTTACTGAAATTACTAGCAATATTTTGTGTACCTTGGGCCTATCGACCCATAATGACTATTTCGAAATCCCACCACATAAGCGAGTGACCCCTCTGGCGCCAGCCAGTGGGAAGCGCGAGCGTAACCAGGCGCCAAGCCATCCTTGGGCGAAGCTCAAAGATTGCGCAGGCCCGCAGCTCGGCGCGGCTTAGAGCGAGCGTCGTCTCATCTCCGGCCAAAGGTCGGAATGAGCGGCGCGGGATCGGCGTTCTTCACTTTCGCTTCGCGAAAATGAAGAAGGAAAGCCTGTGCCGGGATGCGGAATAGTCTGCTGACTAGCAAACGCCTGAAGTAAACCCGCGGCAGCGGGACGCGTCAGGGATAGCAGCCGCATGGCCAAGACCGCAAAGCGGGCTTGGTTCACAAAAGCCCGGCCCGAAGCGAATGCGAAGGGAGACGCCCTTATTCCTCAATCAGGTCAGCATCCCGTAACCGAAATACCCATAATCTCCCCTTTATTGCATGAAGGATTTTCACAACCTCATTGTCATTCTACAACTTTAGTATGTTTAATGAGGATGAATGGGATGAGTAACTACACGCGGCATTGCGCAGAATTTGACCGTACCGTTTTAACAGCTTTGCTCTCGGCCATATCAGACACACCATTCCAAGCGGCGAATGATATTCTAGAGCATTTCTCGACTTTTCAGCATGCTACCCGCGCAGATCACGAAGCCCTTTCGAAAATTGTAGGAGATGATGGCGCAAGCCTTCTCAAAACAATCCCGCAAGCTGTTACCTCCATGACCCGAGAAATAGCGACACAATCCGGGTCCTACCTCTTGACCTTAGAGGCCGCCAAGACCCACCTTAGCGCTCTTCTCAACGGACGGAGGATTGAAGCCTTTGCGGTTCTCTATCTCAATTCAAAGAACCGCCTTGTAGGAGAGGACTTACTCAAAGGCACTATTGATAGAGTTCATGTTTACCCGCGAGAAATCGTAAGACGCGCCATGACGCTCGATGCGTCCGTAGCGCTCGTTGCCCATAATCACCCCAGCGGTGATCCAACACCCAGCGAAGCTGATATTAAACTCACACGAAAACTGGAAAGAGCTTTAGACGCGGTAGATGTAATACTGCTCGATCATCTTATCTTTGCAGAAGGCCAACCCTTCAGCTTCATCGAAAACGGAGTTCTGTAACTGGGCATTTCAAACAGAAAGATAGATAACTGCCTTGTTGCATGTCATCACTCATCAACTAAACATGTAATTATGCTCTCTATCCCACCTTACGTCTATTTAATCGGTGCCCTCATCGCCTGGTGCGGTCTTATACTGACATGGGCTAAGCATATCAGAGAGGTTTCAGAACAGCGCCGCCTTAAAGCGGTCCAAAGAGGTGAAACGGCTCCCGATATAAAAGGCGTTTCAAATTACGAACGAGCCGAGTTGAGAGAAAGCGCCCATAGAGCCCTGCAGGTCACGACAAAAGACAAATGGATCGGACACGCCTTGCTTTTCGGTATACCATTGATAATCATCACAGTCTTTTCGACAAAGACGCTGTTTTAATTTGCGGCCCTAGCGCACCAATCCGGCTTAGCATATTGAGCCCGGCCTTTTATATGTAGCCAATCTCTCAAATGCCCCGCATTTACGCCCGCGCGCGCCACATCATCCCCATCAGCCTCAAGATCCACCACCAGACGCCCATACCGATCCTCACCATAATCCCGGGCAATGCGAGTCGTCTTACCTTTCGTAAACCCAACCATATAAGCTTTGGAGGCATAGCCCAATTTGCGCTCATATTCACATTTCGCGCCGCCCCGCTGTTTCATGGACCCGGTCTCAGGCGCATCCACATTAGCCAGCCTAAACTTAATCTCGCCAATCTTACCGCTATCCGCATCGGACCAGTAAATAGAGCTATAGCTTGCCGCCGTATCATATGCAGACGAAGTCACCTCTTGCGCATTTGAAGGCGAACAGGACGACAGCATCGCGCCTAAAGCTAAACTCACAAACAAAGATTTCACAATACACTCAAATCCGTTCACTCAATCAACCTTACCGCCGCTAACCAACGCCTCACAAAAGGCAATCACAGACTCCCGCCCATCAAAAGTCTCAACCAAAGTAAATATATCCAGCAACCGCTTACGCTGTGCCATCTCTAATTCTATTTCAGTCGGTCTGTCCGTATCAGGGTCCGCCATAGTGATCTCCGTAATAGCCTGAAGTCACCAGAACGAGGAAGCGAGCCTACCCATGCATAGTATTTGGGCAAGCCTTTCAACATTCCTTCACATACGGCCTAGATCGAAAATATAATCGGAGGAACCCAATCAGGACGGCCTTGGTCGTCAGAGGAGCCGGTGAACTCCGCACGTTGATTACGCAATCGTGCCCCGCAAAGATAGTTTAAAAAGACAGGAAACTCAAGTTAACGCGCTTATCGCAAAAGGCTTTTTACTAATAATGTTCTTTGTTTCTTTTATCCAAACCTAACGTCACCGCTAATTTATTTAAGTCAATATACGTTTTTATTTTGCAACTGATGGACTTGTGAGACACAACTACAACCATTCACTTTTGTTATGCTTTCCGCGTATCAATAGTTTTGCAAATTTAGGGATGTTGAATGAAGGCTCAAGATAAATATGTCACAGACGTTTTAAAAATCAGACAGCAATGGGTAGTGCCTGTTTATCAAAGGCATTACAGGTGGAGAGCCACAGAAGGCGGCCAAATTAGACAAATGTGGTCGGACATAGAAGCCGGAGCAGAATCAATTCTAAGCGGCGAATCTCCCCGCCCTCATTTCGTAGGCGCAATGATTTACGAACCTCATCGAGACCAAATGCATGGTGAGGTTCCAATTCATTATGTCGTTGATGGACAACAGAGACTGACAACTTTTCATCTTTTTTTGGCGGCACTAAGGGAAATCGCTAAACGGCACGAAAACGAAGGGGCGATATCTGCTCTTGATGAATACCTTTTCAATACTGAGAGTAAGGCGATGTCTAACCCTAAACGGGATAGGCATCGTCTTTGGCCAGGTTTTCGTGATCGTGATTTCTATCTTGCAATTGTTGAGCACGGCAGCGAGGGCGTTCAAGAAAAATACCCTCAACATTTCACTAAACACGGCACATTAAGGGTCTCAAACACGCCCTTAATGCTTCAAGCCTATTTTAAATTTCTAGAAGAAATAGAATATTATGTATGGGCTTATCAAGACCCTAAAGCGTTTGCTGAAGAAAACGATTTTTCTGAAGAAGAAATTGACTGGGAACAGAAACCTCCCGCAAAGGTAATGGATGCATTAATTAAGAGTATTTTGGATGCATTTGTAATCGTCGTCATCACGCTTGAAAAATCAGATGACGCCCATGGAATCTTTAAGTCCCTTAATGGTTTTGGAGAGCCTTTGACCTCTTTTGATCTAATCAGAAATGATGTGTTCCAACGGGCCTTAAAGCAAAAAGAGGATGAAGAAGCGCTTTATAAAACAGTATGGAGTGACCTTGAAGGCGACTTCTGGGATGAGAAAGTCAAGCAAGGGCGAGCCCTAGCGCCGCGCTCAAGCTATTTTATCAATCATGTACTCGTGGCTTACCTAGGAGATGAGGTTGCCGTCAGAGACGAAGCTTATGAATATGAGCAGTATTCAAAAGGTATGAAGTTCGAAAAAGTCGAGCATGAAATTAGAGAGCTCGTCGCTTATGCCGAGGTTTATAAAAACCTAGAGCTGAAAACGGGCGGGAAGAATGAAGAACGCATTTCACATTTCCTAAAGGCCTGGGATATGAGCGTTTTTCACCCTGTTATATTGAAAGTTGGAAAAGCGGAAATAGCAGATGACGAAAAACGGTCAATCTACAGCACGCTTATCGCATATGTTTTGAGGCGCGAAATTGCCGGATTGACACGTAAGAATTATAATAAAAACGCTTCGTCAATACTCAAGGCATTTGAAGAAAATGGTATTTCAAATACTTCACTCCTGAGCTGGTTTGATGGGCTGACCGGGGATGGGTCAAGAATGCCATCCAATACAGATGTTACGAGAGGTGTAGAGAGTATAGGTCACTATAAATTATCCAAACCCAAACTGCGCTATATTTTTAAGCATTTGGAAATGAGTTACCGTACGAACCGACAAGAGGACATTTTGATGTCAACTGACTCTTTGCAAATTGAACACGTTCTCCCAACATCGTGGTATGAACATTGGCCCCTTCAAAGCGGCGCTGTCGTGAAAGGATCGACACAAGAGGAACATATTAAAAATGGCGGAGCGCTTCTTGAGCAGAGCGTCATTGAGGAAATGGAACGCCGACAAAGACTGAAAGACTCTCTTGGCAATCTTACCATATTAACGTCCTCTTTAAATCCTTCCATCGGAAATCAGGGTTGGGATATAAAGTCAGGAGATAAGGGTATTGGAGAATCAGTTTTGCAAATTAACAAGCAAATTGTTCAAACTTCATTATGGCACGAACGCTTTTCAGGTATTACGGCCACAGAAAATGTCTGGAACGAAGAGCTCATTTTAGCCCGTTCCAAGGCATTATCCGCTTCAATAAATACAATTTGGCCGGCGCAATAATAATTGCCGTAACCCCCAATTAGCTATCCGTTTTTGAAAAATTATAGCTATAATGGCTCGAATCTAATTTGGGGATTATTATGAAATCAATGTCAGCTCGTGAGGCAAAAAATAGCTTCGGCCAATTGCTGGATACTGCGCGCGCTCAGCCCGTTGTCGTAAAAAAACATGGCCGCCCTGTTGTCGCGGTTATTGCTATTGAAAAATATGAAGCTCTTTTGAAATCCGCAATATCTGAGAGTGCCTGATGTCTGGAAAAACTATTTCAAAGACCAAGAAAAAGGTCCATGAGTCAAATCGTAAAAACCATTGTATTTTCGAAAAAAAAATCAAAGCTGTCGACCTGTTTTGCGGTGCGGGCGGATTGACGCTCGGATTAGAAAAGGCAGGCATCAATGTTATGATGGGGATAGATATAGACCCTGCTTGTGAATACCCGTTTGAAGCAAATAATAACGCTAAGTTTCTCAAAAAATCTGTTGAGGATGTGACATCACAAGAGCTTACAGATGCTTATGGTGATGCAGAAATTACGCTTTTAGCCGGTTGCGCGCCTTGCCAACCCTTTTCGACTTATAAACTTGGAAAGTCTGATGAGACTGACGAGAGGTGGAATTTATTATGGCAATTCGGCCGAATGGTAAAGGAAACTGAACCAGACCTTATTACTATGGAAAATGTTCCTAAATTAGCGCATCAAAAAGTATTTGCAGATTTCGTAAAATCATTAGAAGCACTTGAGTATCACGTCAGTTTTAAGATTGTGAATTGCGCAGATTACGGTGTTGCGCAACAACGTAATCGTTTAGTTTTACTCGCCTCTAAATTCGGTCCGGTTTCGATCATTCCGCCAACCGTTAAAAAATCAAAATACAAAACGGTTAGACAAGCAATATCTAAACTTCCCGAGCTTGGCGCAGGTGAACGCGATGATAAAGACCCTCTCCACAATTCCAGTCGTTTATCGGAGTTAAACCTAGCTAGAATACAATGTTCAAAACCCGGACGCACGTGGAGAGACTGGCCGGAAGAGCTAATTGCCGAATGTCACAAACGAAAAACCGGAAAGTCCTTTCCGAGCGTTTATGGACGCATGGAGTGGGATGCGCCAGCTCCAACCATGACCACTCAATTCTATGGGTTTGGTAATGGTCGTTTCGGTCATCCAGAACAAGACAGAGCAATTTCATTGCGCGAAGGCGCAATTATTCAAAGCTTTCCAAAGAGCTATAAATTTACTCCAAAAGGAAAACCCATAAACCGCCGGACAGTGGGGCGCCTTATTGGAAATGCCGTTCCAGTCAAACTTGGACAGGCTATCGGTAAGAGCTTCATTGCCCATCTGAATGCTTTGGATGAACAACAGAAAACCAATGCATGACGCCTGATATATTTACAGAAACCAAAACTACGGACGGCATTATTGCTATTCCCGAGGCGGGCCAGCTAGTCGATGTCCGGCGCAGGCAATGGATTGTGGTTGAAACCAATTCCTGTTCTGGGCCGAGGGAAACGACCCAGCCAGAGCATCACGTTGTACTGACTTCAATTGATGAAGACAGTTTAGGTCAACAGATTGAAGTGATTTGGGAAATCGAACCCGGAGCTCACATAATCGAAGATGCCGGGTTGCCCGAGATTACAGGTAAGGATGACCCTCAGCACTTAAAGGCTTTTCTTGATGCTGTAAGGTGGGGAGCTGCAACAAATGCAGACAGAGGTTTTCTTCAGGCTCCATTTAGAAGCGGTATAAGCATTGAAGACTTTCAGCTAGACCCACTTGTGCGGGCTATTGGAATGGCCCGAGCGAATCTTTTGATTGCAGATGACGTTGGCCTAGGAAAAACAATTGAAGCCGGTTTAGTCATTCAAGAAATGCTTTTACGACACAGAGCTAGAACCGTTTTCATTGTGTGCCCGGCTTCGCTTCAAGAAAAGTGGCGTCTTGAGATGCTTGAGAAATTTGGCCTTGAGTTCAAAATTGTAAATTCAGACTACGTCCGTCACCTCAGACGAGATCGAGGCATCCACGCAAACCCTTGGACATCTTTTCCACGCTTAATTGCTTCCGTTGATTGGATCAAATCAGGTGAGCCTCTGCGAATGCTGAAAGACGTTCTCCCTGTTGGCGCAGTTTACCCTCGAAAATTTGACATGCTGGTTATTGATGAGGCGCATAATATCGCCCCTTCTGGAAGCAGCAACTACACTTTAGAGAGTCAGCGAACGAAAATGGTTCGCACTATTGCGCCCCATTTTCAACATAAACTCTTTCTGACAGCTACGCCTCATAATGGTTATACTCAATCATTTACGTCGCTATTGGAACTTCTTGATGACCAACGGTTTTCAAGAAATATATTGCCCAATGAAAAGCAATTGTCGCAAGTCATGGTCAGACGACTTAAAACTGATTTAGTCGATGCTGAAGGTAAACCTCTATACCCGAAAAGAAACCTCAAACCGCTAGAAATTATGTACTCCGAATCGGAGCGAGAGATGTATGCAATGCTACGCAGCTATTGCGTTAGTCGCAAAGAGACATGCCGCGAGACGGGCGGTATGGCCGCTCATTTTGTAAACAAGCTCTTGCAGAAAAGACTTTTTTCCTCCCCTGCCGCTTTTGCGGCTAGTCTAGAAAAACATAAAAGCAACTTTACAACCCCCCGGTCATTTGACGACAAGAATGTTTTCTCTGATCGTATTCTCAAACGTATGATTGAGAGAAGCGAAGAAGATTACGCTGATGATGCGCAGGTTGAAGAGATTCAAGCCGAAGCGATTATTGAGGCGTCCCGACATCTCGCGCCTCTCTCAAAAAGTGAAACTGACCTGCTGTCAAAAATGTCAGATTGGGCAAATGCAAATCGCAACAAAGTGGACAGCAAAGCTCAGGCTATAATCTCATGGATTAAGAGCGATTTATTTACCAGTGGTGAATGGAACAATAAAAGAGTTATACTTTTTACTGAATACAGAACCACGCTTGATTGGCTTAGAGAGATCCTGACAGCGCAAGGTTATGGCGGCGACCGGCTAAGTATAATTCACGGCGGAATAGATCATGAGGACCGTGAAAAAATTAAAGCCGCATTTCAAACCCATCCTGAGAGCTCTAGTGTTCGGATCTTACTGGCGACTGATGCCGCGTCCGAGGGCATCGACCTACAAAATCATTGTAATTCCCTTATACATATTGAGATACCCTATAACCCTAACGTCATGGAACAAAGAAATGGACGCATTGACCGTCATGGCCAAAAGGCAGATGAGGTCCTCATCTGGCATCCCGTAGACGGTAAAGACGACAGTTCAGAACATAGCGTTGGGGGTCATAGTGAAGATATTATTAGGGCTCTTAAAAAGCTAGAATCCATGCGCGAAGATATGGGAAGCGTTAATCCCGTTATAGCTCCGCAAATGGCAGAACTCATTGAAGGTGCTCGCAAACAACTTGATACGAAAGAAGCTGAATTACGCGCCGCTAAAGCGAAGCGTTTCATACGGGCAGAACGAGATCTGACAGACAGAATATCTAAGCTTCATGACCGGCTACTCGAAACGCGTGAGGATTTTCATTTAACGCCTGAACGTATTTCTCAAGCTGTTCATGTCGGTCTAGCTTTAGCTGACAAGCCCCCACTGAAACCAACCCCTCTAAAAGACGCACCGGAAGGCACTGTTTTCAGAATGCCTGAGATGGGCGGCTCATGGGGGCGCACTTTGGAAGGGCTTCGTCATCCACACACTCAATTAACTCGTCCAATAACTTTTGACCATGAGGTGGCTAAAGGTCGAGATGATGTTGTTCTTGTCCATATGAACCACCGCTTAGTACAAAGATGCCTGCGCTTAATGCGCGCTCAGGTTTGGGCTGGGGTTGATAAGAAGCTCCATAGAGTGGCCGTCAGAGTTGTTCCCGATGAAGTTCTTGACGGCCCTGCAGTCGCAATCAATTCACGCCTTGTCATTACTGGCGGTAACCACCACCGCCTACATGAAGAACTCACGGCCTCCGGTGGTTATTTGACCGACAGAGGCTTCTCAAGAGAGACAGGCGTGATGAAAGTCAGGCAATGGTTTGATAAGAGCAAACCAGCAGAAATTAAAGACGCTCAATTTGAAAGTCTTATTCACAAGTTTGAAGCGGTTAGACCTTCAGTTCAAAAAACCATTGAAGCCCGGTCCAATGATCGGTTGCGAAACTTAACCAACACATTGGAGACGCGTAAGAAGCAAGAGCAAAATACGATTTCTAAAGTGTTGACAGATTTGGAAAAATCAATTGAGGCGGCACTAAGTGAAGCAACAGAACCTGAACAATTGGGTTTGTTTAAGGAAGACCCGCGTTTTACCGAAGATGAAAAAACACAGATCCGTCGAGACGTTGCCGCGGTCAAAGCGAGATTAGCAAAAATCCCCGAAGAACGAGACAAAGAGATCAATGACATTGAACGCAGATATGACGGGTATGTGCCGCGCACTTTTCCTGTAGCTGTAATATTCTTCCTCCCTGAGAGTCAGATCGAAGGAAGCATCCAATGAGTAAATTTAGTCTACACTCCGAATGGCTTTCCCTAATTAATGTTTCAGGCCCATTTTTAGCAGAACCTGTTTTGGACTCAGTTTTCCCTCAAGGATTAGCTATACTTGATAGCAACAAGAAAAGAGCCGTTCGGCAAGCTTATTATGAGCTAAAAGATAGCCTGGATGAGGGCGAAGCTATTTACAGCAAGCTACATGATGCTTGGATCAAGTATATTTTATCCGATGTTTTAGAATGGGATGAAAATCGAGCAGGAGAAAATTTAAAATCCGCAGCAGCACTTGGAAATCATTTTACACACACGGTTGTGGGACAAGCCGCGCAGCTCAAACCAGACTATACTTTTTCAGCAAATTCAGCTGTAGAGTCTGCCGAATTACTTGTTGTTCAATATCCGCCAGAGACAAAACTTGAAGCCCCGCTTAATACAGACGGCTGGATAGCCTCGCCATCAGAACGCATGGTCGAGCTGTGCCGAGCCAAAGATGTGAGGCTAGGACTCGTCACGAATGGTGAACATTGGATGTTCATTGATGCTCCTATTGGCAGGATAACGACGTTTGCGAGCTGGTATAGTGGTCTTTGGGTCCAAGAGCCCAAAACATTACAAGCCTTCGTAAATCTGTTTGAACTACGACGCTTTTTCCTTCCACAAGATAGTCAACTTCCTGCATTACTGGACAGATCAGTCGAGTTTCAAGATGATGTAACCGAAGCCCTTGGTGAACAAGTTGGCCGCGCTGTAGAGGTATTGATACAAGCTTTTGATCGTGCGGATATTGACCGTAATCATACGCTTCTCTCAGGCGTTAAACCCGCTGAACTTTACGAAGCAGGCCTCACCATAATGATGCGCATTGTTTTTCTGCTGTCAGCAGAAGAGCGCGGCCTTCTGCTGCTTGGCGATGAGCGGTATGAGTCAAATTACGCCATCACCACTCTGAGAAGTCAGTTAAGGGAAACCCCGGACGAAATCTTAGAAAAACGTTGGGACGCATGGTCTCGATTGCTAGCCTTATTTCGCGCTGTCTATGGCGGCGTTGATCATCAAACGATGCGCTTGCCGGCCCTTGGCGGTTCCTTATTTGATCCTGACCGCTTTCCCTTTCTTGAAGGCAGAGGAAAAGGCACAAAATGGCTCGAAGCCGAAGCTCAACCTCTACCTATCGACAATAGAACGGTCTTGTTACTCTTAGAAGCCGTACAAATTTATAGAGGCCGAACGCTTTCCTATCGCGCGCTGGACGTTGAGCAAATCGGATATGTATATGAAGGTTTATTAGAACGCACTGCCGTGAAGGCCAAAGACGTTACGCTTGATCTCAAGGCAACTAAGAGCGCTAAAAAACCATGGGTAACATTATCTGAAATCGAAGAGGCTCTTGAAACTGAGACAATCTCAAAGCTATTAAAAGAAAGAACTAAAAGCTCAGCAAATCGCATAAAGAATGATTTAAACAAGGCGGCAGATGCTGAAGCACTATCAAGACTTCTAGTCGCGTGTCAGAATGATGAAGCATTAAAAGACAAGTTGGTTCCTTTCATCAATTTTATCCGTTTAGACACATGGAGCTATCCTTTGGTTTATCCAAAAGGCTCATTCATGGTTACGGCGGGATTGGATCGACGAGAAAGTGGTACCCATTACACCCCGAAGTCATTCACAGAAGAAGTAGTAGAGACTACTTTGACCCCCTTAGTGTATTTTGGTCCTGCTGAAGGACTACCAAAAGAAGGGTGGAAGCTAAAATCCGCAAAAGAAATATTAGATCTTCGCATTTGCGACCCAGCAATGGGGTCTGGAGCCTTTCTAGTTCAGGTCTGTAGATGGCTTTCCGAAAAGTTGGTTGAAGCCTGGCTTTCAGCTGAACAAAATGGTCTAGCTGTTTTAATTAGCGGTAAGGTCACAACCAACGATAAAACACATGAACTAGCGCCCGACAATTTGGAGGAACGAATTACTCTTGCAAAGCGGCTCGTGGCTGAGCGCTGTATATACGGAGTGGATATGAACCCACTTGCCGTAGAATTAGCCAAACTTTCAATTTGGCTTGTTACATTATCAAAAGGGCGCCCTTTCGGTTTTCTTGATCATAATTTGAAGGCCGGTGACAGCTTGCTCGGAATCACCTCAATTGAACAATTGACAACGCTCACGATGAGTAATCCACAAGAAGCTTCAAAAAAGTTGTTTGCGCATAATGTGGATGAGGCTGTTGAAAGAGCTATTGCCTTAAGAAAGGAAATTCGCGCCAAACCTGTCTATGATATTCGAGACGTGGCAGTAATGGAGAACCTTGACACGCAGGCTAAGTCGGAAATTCGGATATCATGTCTGATTGCGGATGCATTAGTAGGCGAAGCCCTATCAAGTAAATCGCCAAAGGTAGACACAACAAAGTTATCAGTTTTTGTTGGCGAGGTACTAGGAGGTAACGAACGAAGTGTTTCTGAATTGAAGCGTTTGTCTAAACAAAAGTTATCTATAGGTCTTCCTATTAATAAACCACCTCGGAAAACTTTTCATTGGCCGCTAGAGTTTCCTGAGGTGTTTTCGAAAGACAAAGGCGGGTTTGACAGTTTTGTTGGCAACCCACCATTTGTGGGCGGTCAAAAGTTATCAGGTACATTTGGAAAACCCTATCAAAAATTTCTGGTGAATCACCTATGCTACAAAGAAAATTCTGCTGTTGATTTAGTTGTCTTTTTCTTCCTTCGAAAAATGACGCTGCTCAATCAATCGGGAATGTTAGGTTTTATTGCTCGACGTTCGGTTTCTGAGGGTAAAAATAGAGAAGCAGGACTCGGACAGATATTACAAACCGAGGCTACAATATATGAGGCAAGGACTAACATTGTTTGGCCAGGGAAAGCTTCTGTTATCGTACACCAAATCCACATTTCAAAAGCTCCATGGAAGAGTAACTGTGATTTAAATGGTAGCCCAGTCAAAATGATATATGAAGATTTGGAAGCCGCCCCCTTTTGGGAAGCTAAGACCTTAAATGCTAACACGAATAGAATTTATCAAGGAAGTATCTTGCTTGGTGAAGGTTTCAAACTTGATGAAGTCACTGCAAAGACTTGGCTTGATAACGACGCGAGAAATTCAGATGTTTTATTTCCTTTTCTTGGAGGAAATGAAGTTAATTCCAACCCAGACTACGCACCAAGTTGTTGGGTGATTAATTTCTGGGATTGGTCTATTGAAACTGCAAAAGAATATGAAACTCCCTTCAATCAAATAGTTGATAAGGTGAAATCTGACAGGCAATCTCAAAATGATGGCAGCGCAGCCAAAAATAAATGGTGGCTTCATCTACGTGCTAGGCCAGAGCTTTACCATGCCGTAGGCAGAGGTAAGTCATTTCATAATCATCCGAAAGATTGGAACAAAAATAAATCGGCAAAAAAGCGCGTGATTGCAATCTCGACTGGGGTAACAAAGTATCCCGCATTCACATTTTTGAGGCCCGACGCCCTTTATTCCAATAAATTATGTATTCTAGCAGATGATCGATACTCAATGTTAGCGATGCTAACTTCTGACGTCCATGGGGTCTGGACATGGAAACAGAAAACATCTCTTGGAGGTGATCTCTACAGCTTGGTTTATGCCCATGGGAACATTTTTGAGACTTTTCCTTTTCCAACGGGTTTCCTGGAGAACGGTGATAAAGGATTAGAAGAACTTGGGGAAAGATTCTTCCGAAAACGTCATGATTATATGACTTCGAAAGGTGTAGGGTTAACTAATTTCTATAACATTTTTCATGACCATACAAATGACCAATCCGATATATCAGACCTTAGAGATTTGCAAAAACAAATAAACAAAACAGTGTTCAAGCTTTATGAATGGAACGACTTTGATGTTAATACTGAATTTTGCGAGGTCGGCTATTTACCTGCTGGAACCAACAATCGTTTTACCGTTTCAGAGAGTTGTCGATTACAGATTATTCAGTCTTTATCAGTTTTAAACAGAGCCTGCTGGGAAAGAGAGCATCAACAACCCTCTATTAAAACCAACGTCAAAAAACCTAAAGTGAGCAAGAAATCTACGCCTGAAGGCCCTGATCTTTTTTCAACCTCAATATCCGATAACAACGGAATAAACTAATGGCATCTCTGCAATTTCATAAAACCAATGATGCGGATATGATCAAGTCCCTTATAAATAGGCAAATGGATGACAATGGACTTATCAATCTAGCGTTCCCAGACGAATGTTTTATAGAAACGGACGCAATAGCTATTTTGACTAGTTGGCTTTTGACCCAAAAATCGCTGGGCCGAAGCATTCGAATTGAAGGAGTATCACCTGTTTTAGGTTATTTGGCTCGTATGAACTTTCATCGGGTTTTAGATTTGCATGAGCCTGACCACCGTCGACGTCCAGACTCAGGACGTTTCATTCCAATCATGCTAGTACGAAATAGTGATGACGTCTTTGATATCGTCAACGCAATTTCAGACATTGCGCTGCAACAATTCGACAACGCTCGAGAATTCCTTCCCGCATTCGAATGGGCAATCAATGAAATTGTAGACAATATTTTTATTCACTCGCAAACACAAAGTCCTGGTGTTGTTTGCGCTCAGCTTTTCCCCCAACTCAACCGCCTGAACATTGCAATTTGTGACAGCGGAATTGGGTTACGCGGGTCATTAGGTAGCACGCTAGACCTAACGAGTGATATACAGGCCATCGAACAAGCTCTCGAACGCGGCGTAACTCGTGATAAGAATGTCGGTCAAGGGAACGGCATGGCAGGTAGCCTAGAGATTATAAAAAAAAATAAAGGCTATATTAGGGTAAGTTCGGGCTCAGCAGAGTACCAAATGATTAACGGAACTGACAAGGGGTTCTCGGAAACCGCTAAAATAAATGGAACATGCGTATCTCTTTCCTTTAATTTGGACAACCCAGTTGCTCTTGATAGCATTTGGATTGGTGCAGCTGGATGGTCTTACATTGATGCCGAAGCAGAACGCGTTTCTGAGTATGGCATATCAATTAAGGAAACTTGCAACCACACCGGCAGTCGTCCGCCCGCTACACGATTACGCCGAAAGATCATATCATTGTTACCTGACATTGAGGGCGCAATTAAACTTGACTTCAAAGGCGTCACCTCTGTTAGCAGCAGTTTTCTTGATGAACTTCTAGGCCGACTAAATGCCGAGCTAGGGAACGAAAAGTTCAATCAACGAATTGTCGTTTCAGGATTATCAGACCTTCATAAAAATATGGCGAATAACGTAATCGCACAGCGTCTTGCATCTGAAACCCGAGACGGCGATAGCCCGATGAGTTGGATCGCAATAGACAACAATTTAGGGAGCTATAAGTTTGCGTTCCCAGATTATGCATTGGAACTAAATGGAGATGCGGCACTATTTTCTGCAATCCGCGAAGGCGACTGGTTTCTAATATCCACGCCTGACGGTACGCTAACGAGGATAGGTAAATCTCTTCGCGTACGCTCTACAGAAGCGATTACGACTGTCTATTTTGAAGAATTAGTTGGCGCGGCTAGCGCCACAAGAGTAGAACAAATCGGACTTTCTTTACCATCGAACGGGCAACTTGCCCGCATCCAATGGTCCGATTTTATGAATGTCGCTTTAAGTGCTACCGGGCGATCAATTAACAATTTCCCACGCCTTGCACACCAACCATATATTCGCGAGCTCTTGCAGCTTTCCGTTAGTGATGACTTACTTGGACCCGCGAATGGGCCTTATGAAAAAATTGTCGATATGGGTGTTCGGGATCGATACTTAGTTGGGAAATTTGCGCCTACGGTCGTTGAGCAAGGCGGCATTGAGGGTCTATCGGGACCCCTTGCAGAAGATGCTGATAATGTTGATGAAGAACCAACAGATCTTGATATTCATTCAGGTCGCCACGATCCAGGAGCCGAGTTTGAGGGCACATCTGGGCGGGTGAGTCCTGACGATAGCCAAGGTGATGAAATTGATGCCGCCAGCAATCAATCTTTAGTTCCATCAAGCTTTGGAATGACATTTTGCGTTGCTGGTGACGTTGAAGCTGTAGAAATTGAGGCGCGATGGGGGCGCTACGAACGAGACTATGACACTGAGATATACAAGATTAGAAAAAATCGTGAGACGGGCGCAGAAGAAAACGGACCTAGAGCTCGCGTTTGGCAAAGAGTACCTTGTGGTGGCAAGCTAACGCTCCCTCTACAAGAGGGCATTATTTCACAAATGGGCATAGACCCTGACAATCCAGAAATTCGTCTACAGGGGACCGTTCGCCCGCTGAACGGTGGTGGAGACAGATTGGTCACAGTATTCTTAGTCAATGCTCAAGAAGACCCCCCTCAAAATAAAGATACCGCTTGGGTCTTTCAGCCGACAATAACAGCCAGATGTGCAGAAGGCAGCAAACATAAAGCGATTTTCCGACGCAAGGCGCCAATATCAACCAATGAATTGGACCCAGAGCGCGATAGCTTAGAGATGATTTACCGACACCATGTCGAATTTGCGGTTGGTCATGGTGCGGCCGTTCACGCAACTTTATCAGGTGAAAATACTGACAGAGCCAAAGAAGTTTGCACTGTTATAATTCCTGAGTTTGAAGTGCCCGTAACAGAAACACCTGGATTAAACTCTGAAGATAGACCTGCCATGCGTAAATTGGTTTCGGGTGGATACCTTGATATGAAAACGCTCGCAAAAATGGAGCGTGCTGAACTTGTAAAAGCTTTGTCTATATTGGTTGATGATTATGACTCTTGGATTTCAAATCAATCAGCTCGAAAAGCACTTGATGCAGATGGCCATGGAGGGTCGGCAGACATTGCTATAAGAGCTTGCAAGAAAATTCACGCGCGGCTTGTTGAAGGCATCAAGGTTCTAGCAGACCCAAGTCAAGATGATGCCCTCAAAGCATTTAGATTTTCTAATTTAGCGATGGCTAAACAGCGCATACGGAGCATCTATTCACTATCGAAACGTCGTCAAGAAAATTTGACCCTCGAAGATATTGATATTCCAAAAAATAGATCTTGGCGACCATTTCAGCTCGCGTTTTTATTACTGTCATTACCCTCTCTGGCCAACCCATTGCACAAAGACCGAACTGAGCCTGTAGAAGCTTATGCGGACTTGCTATGGTTTCCAACGGGCGGCGGTAAAACAGAGGCGTATTTAGGCGTGGCAGCCTTTGCTATGGCTATTCGTCGCTTCCAAGGAGATTTAGGAGGGTATGATGGGACACGTGGCTTAACGGTCATCATGCGTTACACACTACGATTGCTAACATTACAGCAATTCCAACGAGGAACCGCCCTATTATGCGCTATGGAATCCATACGGAAGACGGCGTTAAAAACTGGCGATGAAGCGCTAGGCAGGAGTCCTTTCACAATTGGTTTATGGGTAGGCAATAAAGTTACTCCGGGGAATACTGCCGACAGTAACAGAGCCATTCAAGATGTTCGCGATGCGAACAAATTCGAGTCTGGAGCTTCACCTGCGCAATTAACCAGCTGCCCTTGGTGCGGCTCAGAAATTGAACCCGGTCGCGATATCATTGTTGATTCAATTGTAAAACGCACGTCGATCTATTGTGGGGATAAACGTGGTGCTTGCGAGTTCTCGCGCGGACAATCAGAAAACAATGCGCACCCTGGCTTGCCAGTTTTAGTGGTTGATGAAGAAATTTATCATCGTCCACCTTCTATGCTCATTGCAACAGTAGATAAATTTGCAATGATGGCTTGGCGCGGAGAAGTAAGAACACTCTTTGGAAACGTCGATACGGAATGCCAACGACACGGATTGATTTGGCCAGATGCCGGGTGCACTGGAAACCATCCTCCATCAAGAGGTCATCCAAAGTCGACCTCCAGGAAGATAGCTAAAATCCGCCCGCCCGATCTAATTATTCAAGATGAATTTCACCTCATAAGCGGTCCCCTTGGCACTATGGTAGGTCTATACGAGTCAGCAATTGATGAGCTGGCATCATGGCATCATGGATCAAAAACTGTAAAACCCAAAATTATTGCATCCACCGCGACAGTTAGGAAAGCAAAAGAACAAGTAGCTAATGTTTTCATGCGAAACGTCAGTGTATTTCCACCTTCAGGACTTGATATTGACGATAATTTCTTCTCAGTTCAGAGACCCATAAAATCTCACCCTGGTCGTCGATATTTAGGTATTTGTTCACCGGGAAGTTCGCGTCCTGCTATGTTGATTAGAGTGTATACAGCTTTTTTAACTGGCGCTCAGTTTCTATTTGAGAGATTTGGCCAAGCCGCAGATCCTTACCTAACAACAGTCGGGTACTTCAATTCTCTAAGAGAATTGGGGGGTATGAAACGCCTATCTGAAGATGATGTGCAAACACGTTCTTATAGAGTGCAAATGAGCCTTGTTGATCGACCTGGACTGGCTCAAAGGAGCGTAAATACAATTACAGAACTTACTTCACGTGTTTCAAGCAGTGAGATACCAAAGAATCTTGATCGCCTAGAAGTAAAATTTAAATCGAAATTTGACCATTCAACAAGGCTATTCTCGACAGACTGGTCAAAGGGTGAATTACGCTCTGTAGATATAGTCCTAGCAACCAATATGTTATCCGTAGGCGTGGACATTAATCGACTTGGTTTGATGGTCGTGAATGGACAACCCAAAAGCACAGCTGAGTATATTCAGGCCACTAGTCGAGTAGGTAGATCATTTCCAGGATTAGTATGTACCGTGCTGACATGGGCTCGTCCGCGCGATTTATCTCACTACGAAACATTCGAGCACTATCATGCGACATTCTATAAGCATGTCGAAGCACAATCAGTCACTCCATTTTCGCCTAGAGCCTTAGATAGAGGCTTAACGGGTGCTGCTATAAGCTTGCTGAGATTACGCGAAGCTGACTTTAATCCAAATACCGGAGCAAGTAGTCTCAATAATAGTAATCAACAAAATGTAACTGACATTACTAAAACTTTTCAAAACAGAGCGCTCACGGTCACTGAACAAGTGTCTTCCGGACAACTTACGGGAGATATGATGAAAGAACGTATTGATCGATGGGCATCTGAAGCGGCTAAGGGTGGCCGACGTTTAGCCTATGAAAAAAAAGGTGCGAACAAAGACACAACCGTCGGCCTACTAGTCCGTCCAAGTGCTCAAAGTTGGACTGAGTTCACAGTGCCAATGTCGATGAGAGAAGTAGAGCCCGGCGTTCGTTTGGTGATGAATAGCGCTAAAAACTCGACGCCACATCCAGATTGGGCTCCCCCTCCAATTGATGAGAATGACGATGAGAGTGAAAAATGAGCACTCTAAAAACACCAGTCGGGGAAGTCCGACCCAGTCAGTTATTATGGACTTACGGCCCCGGAGCTTTGGTGGATTTACCTAACCTGTCTGTCGTAACAATGGGGACTGATCGCTGGGAAAAAGATCGCTGCCAACCCATCGAGGAGCCAAGATTGCTTGCCGCGGTTAGAAGCGTTTTAGGTGATCAGGTTTCTAGTTTGAGAATGCCTCCGTTTCAAAGCTCAGAAATGATAGACCCGTTCTCGGCTGAGGCGAATATAGGAGTACCAGTAGAGCCATTCCCAAGATGGCTTAGATGCGTAAAATGCGGGCTACTATCTGAATACGACCTTGGACTTTTCGATCTGAAAGAAAATAAATTTCGGCCTGAACGATCTCGCTTTTTTCACAAAGGGTGTAAAGGCTCAAAAGGAGATCAGCCAGCGCGGGACGCAGATGCAGTTCCTGCTAGATTTTTGTTAGCGTGCCGTGACGGACATTTAGATGATTTCCCATGGCACTATTTCGTTCATAGAGGTCCGTCTGAATGCAAAGGCTCTTTAAGATTTTTCGAGAGCGGAGCCTCACTCCAAACTGAGAACCTTTGGGTAAAATGTGATCAATGCTCAATATCGAGAAGCCTAGCTCACGCTTTTGGTAAATCTGGAAAAGAGAATCTTCCAGGATGTCGTGGTAGACATCCGCACTTGGGACGGTTCGATATAGGTTGCAAGGAGCAACCGCGTGCCGTTTTGCTAGGCGCAACCAATAGCTGGTTTCCAATAACGATTTCAGCCTTGGCAATACCTATGTTTCGCGAGCCAATCCTTCAACTGGTTCAAGATGGGTGGACTAATTTTGAGGATGCAGAGTCAGAAGCTGAGATAAAGACAATTGTACGCATTCTATCTAAGAATGCGAACTTGCCTGGAATTGACAAGTATAAACCGGACGAAATATGGTCAGCAGTCCAGCAACTACAAAACAATGATGCAACTCATGAAATCACAGAAAACGAGATCAAGGGGCCCGAGTGGAAAGTTTTGACAGACCCGAAGCCGCCAAGCGATTGGCCTCATTTCATGAGCCGTTCGGTATTAGCTCCAAAGAACTTCGCCAATCAAATTCAGACCGTTTTGCTCCTAGAGCGTTTGAGAGAAGTAAATGCACTGATTGGCTTCACTAGGGTTGAAGCCCCAGAGGAAAATTCTGAATCTGACTTAAGCCCAGATAGGGCAGATATGACTACAAATCTGCCAGAGTGGGTTCCAGCCAATCAAGTACATGGAGAGGGCATTTTTCTACGTTTCAATGAAGAGGCTTTATCTCTTTGGGAAGTAAAGCCGGCGGTAATAGAACGCGAGGCAGACCTATTAGCAGGTCATCGGGGGTGGCGAAATGCGAGAGGATTAGACCCAGAAATTGGTTTTCCTGGCATTCGATATGTAATGCTGCATACGCTATCTCACCTTCTTATCCGTGAATTAGCTCTTGAGTGCGGTTATAACGCCGCAAGCATCAAAGAGCGAGTATATGCTGACACTTCGGGGAGTGAGACGCAGGCAGGTGTTCTAATCTATACGGCAGCAGCGGACTCTGATGGCACCCTTGGTGGACTGGTAGAATTAGGCAATCCAGACAACTTGGGAAGGCTATTAACACAAGCTATTAGTAGAGCCGAGATTTGCTCTTCCGACCCTCTATGTTCAGAGCACAAAGCCGAGAAAGATAGGTCATTGCATTCAGCCGCCTGCCACGCTTGTTCCTTCGTAGCAGAGACCTCATGCGAAAAAGGAAATCGGTATATAGATCGGGCCTTAGTAATTTCGACCTTCGATTCCCCTGATGCCTGTTATTTCGGACACAATAATGAATAAGCATTTACAGGATGCTTTGATTGATTTCGTTACGAATTCAACAAATGACCATGTTGAATATGTGGCAGGAAAAATTGCCGAGTCTTCTTTAAATTCCTTTGCTGAAATAACAGAAACAACACGAACTCCAATGGGCAAGCAACGCCTAAGCGAACTGCTTAAAATAGCTAAAGAGGGCTGCATCTCCGCACGCGAGTTATCAGGGATGTTAAAAGGCGTAGCACTGGCTAATTGGCGTATATCAAAATTGAGTCAGGTTGATTTAATTTGGACAGGCCCGTCTACAAATCTAGTCTCCACAAGAAAGACAGAACCCGCCCTAATTCAGATTATTAAATCAGCAAAGTCCAAATTGTTCATCACGAGTTTTGTCGCATATTCGTTTCCAACAGTTTTAAATGCTATTGCAGAGGCTATTAATAGAAATGTAGAAGTTTCAATGCTCTTGGAGTCAAGCACAGCTTATGGCGGTGGTGTTTCTTTCGACGTAATTAGCAAGATGAAAACTAGCCTACCTCTTGCAAATATTTATTCTTGGGATGAGAAAAGTGATGAATACACTGGAGGAAAGGTTCATGCAAAAGTGGCAGTAGCCGATCGCAATCAGTGTTTTATTTCGAGCGCCAATCTAACAACGCACGCAATGGAGCGGAATATGGAGGCTGGCGTAATCATTGTGGGTGGAGAGATACCTTCAAAATTACATTCACACCTCGAAGCACTTGTAACTACTCGCGTCGTATCAATAGTAAATAATTGAGCTTCGTGGTAATCTTGATGGTATTATGTTCTCAAATAGGTATGTCGATTCTTCGAATTATCACATTTATTTTGGGTCCTACTTGGGGGAAATGTACCCGGTATTTCTCTAAATATGCACTATTTTCAAAAGCTCACCTCTCCTAAAATCAAGAGAACCACCATCTCCATACTCAGGCCTACTGTTTTTATGCCCCATCAGAGTGCACCGCAGGCCATAGTCTAGTCCGCCTTCAAGCATTCGCTTCTCGAAAGCATGCCTGAAAGAATATATCGTATGCCTATCTGTTTCCAGAAGGCCTCTAACGCGGAAGGCCTTCATAAGGCTGCTCGACAATAATGAACTCTTATCTCGGTAGTGGGGGAAACCAACAGGTGCTTGTTTCATAGCTTTTAGGGAAATCCCTACTAATGGTATGTCCCGCTTGGAACTTTTTGACTTTAATTGTCGTTTGGCTTTTGGTCTGATCGAAATATAGGGAACCTCAACATCAAGATGGATATCCTCAGCGGTCAAGTTGGCAATCTCACTAGGGCGACACCCGGTTTCAATCAGTGCATAGACGATGAGTTTAGCCTGATCATTCAAGCCATCAAACACTCCCGGCTTTAGAATTTTATCGCGCACCCATTCGTTTGAAAACGCAGGTCTGGTCTCAGCCGCATCATCACTAAAGCGTAAATTACGAAACGGGTTCTCGCGGCTCTCCTGACCTTCATATGTCCAATACTCTCGAAATAACTTTCGCATATTACCTAAGCTACGATTAGCGCTATTGGGTCGCATGGCATTCGAACCATCCGAGGGATTGAGGCGCTCACCCCACCAGTCATAAAATGCCCGCCCGTGACTACGGTCAATCTGGTTCATGCGAAGGTTTCCGCAAAGAGATATAAAGTTCTCGATCGCGCGTTGTTTTGGCAATCGCCATTTAGCGGCTTGAGCTTCCGACTTTCGCCTTAAATCATCGACAGCAAGCTTATCAAAGTAAAGTTCAAGAGCGTCCCTAACCGTGAGTTGGGGCTCTTCAACAGCGCCTAGTACGGCATCAGCTATGACTTCAGACTGCCCTTTCTGCGTGGCTATCTGAACACGATTGACAATGTCTTCGAGGGTAGCATTTGCAGCTAGCTCCTCAGCAGGTTTGAACAGGACACCTATCGCCTGCGCACGACGCTGTGCAGAACGGTAGCGGCACACTTTTGCGACCTCTGGCGTCGTATTGTTACCCAGTTCTGCAAGAGCTGCGTCCCACAAATTCTCATCCGCGTCAGCCATCGCATCACGGCGCTCTCGTGCTACTGTGAGTGAATCCGTATTTAAAGCCGCTTTACTGTATGTCCGCGCATCTATGAGGGCATAGCGTTTGGG
>ENA-ORXR01001362-ORXR01001362.1-marine-metagenome-genome-assembly--contig:-NODE-1362-length-26001-cov-44.615067_pt1 | contig 26001 bp, 21 predicted proteins | sample MGYA00237866_ERZ511479 | MGnify/ENA metagenome assembly ERZ511479 | reverse complement strand
CTGGATGTTCTCCAACAAAGTAATCGGACAAATTTCGCCAAATGAACTTATCATAATTAGTTTGACTTACTATTAAGGAGTAAATGAATGAATTTTTGAATGAGTAAATAGCTCATTTACTCAATAAACTTACAACATTAACATTGTTGACATTCAAAATTCACTCATTCAACAAATCACTCATTTTTCTTAAAAAGTAAGATTAACGTGATTTAGTTAAATAATTGATAAAAAATTTATCAAACAATCCTATATTTGCGTGTTTTTGTCTAAAAACATTAGCAATAATTGAAAATAAAAAAAACGGATGATTTCGTTTGTGCAAATGAAATCAAGGTCATTACCGATAGCCGTCAGTCGTCCACCGTCAGTCGTCCACCGTTCACTGTCCGCCGTTTTAAATTACTGTCGAAAAAAAAATTCGGGTGCGAATTATGAAAAACGTTTCAAAGTTTTTGTTGGCTCTCATGGCTATCCTAACCATAGGAGCATGTAAATCAGGTGATAACGGTCAGCTTACAGGCGTTCTTGAACGTCCAAAGTGGAAAGAAACCAGCCCTTACGGTATGGCTTACATCCCTTCCGGTACATTGACTATCGGACCAAGCGACCAAGATGTCAGCTTTAGCTTGACTCAGCGTCCAAAATCTATCTCTATTCAGGGGTTTTATATGGACGAAACTGAAATCACAAATAACGAATATCGTCAATTTGTCTATTGGGTGCGCGATTCTATCGCTCGTACTCGTATCGGTGATGAAATTTTACTGGAAAATGGCGATACGCGATTGGATTGGGACACAGAACTCAATATCATGGAGCATATGGAGGATTTAGAGGACATGTTCTATCCGGAAGAAGAGCGTTTCTCCGGTAAATATGAAATGGACAGTCGCAAATTTGTCTTTGATTACCAATGGTATGACTGGAAAGGCGCAGCACACGACAACTATAAGTCCAATCGCACTAAATTCATCAAAAAAGATCAAACGGAAATCTATCCTGACACTTTAGTTTGGATTCGCGATTTCACTTATTCATACAACGAGCCATACACACGCAACTACTTCAATCACCCGGCATTCGACGACTATCCGGTAGTGGGTGTAGATTGGAAACGTGCCAATGCCTTCGCATATTGGAGAACCAAATATGCCAATGCTTATGCTGACCAAAAAGGCTTGGCAAATACAGAAGACTTCCGCTTACCTATCGAAGCAGAGTGGGAATACGCAGCCCGTGGCGGTCACGATTTCGCACCTTACCCATGGGGCGGATACTACGTAAGAAATGCTAAAGGTTGCTTACTCGCCAACTTCAAACCCGGACGTGGTAACTACCCAGAAGATGGCGCAATGTACACCGCAAGAGGTGATGCTTACTTCCCGAATGACTACGGCTTGTACAACATGGCAGGTAACGTAGCTGAGTGGACTTCATCTTCTTTCTTCGAAAATGCTTACTCCTTCATTCACGATATGAATCCTGACATCCGCATGGATGCAGAAGATGACGACCCTAAAGCATGGAAACGTAAAGTTATCCGTGGTGGGTCTTGGAAAGATATTGCTTTCTACATACAAACTGGTACACGCCACTGGGAATATCAAGATACAGCTAAGTCATACATCGGCTTCCGTAATGTACGTACCGTACTCGGACAGACTATGAATGACTTTAAATAAATTTTATCCGTTAATCGGCAGATGAGTTAATCACATCCCTTGACTCATCTGTCGATCAACAAATCTCTACGCAATCATTTCATTTAAATATTATAAAAAAAATCGGAACGACAGCAAAGCTGCCGTAACGAGATTTTTTTGAAAAATTTATATCCTTTTAACTAACTATGTAATGAGATAGTGATTAGTAAATAGTGATTCGTGATTAGGAGAAAACCAATCACTGAAAAACCAATCACTAATCACCACATTACCATTACATTCAAATCCAAATCAAAAAATGAGTTTTGTTCATTCTTATGGTTTCAAATACCTCAAAAACTTACTAATTGGTATCGGTGCAGCACTTATTATGGTAGGCGCACTATTCAAAATTGAATCTTGGCCCTACGCGAGTGAGTTCCTCATTGCAGGACTACTCACAGAGGCAGCTATTTTCCTTTTACTCGGTCTTATTGGTCCTGAAAAAGACTACTATTGGGAAAAACTATATCCCGGTCTCGACAAAACTGGCGGTGACCTTCAGCACATGCGCGGTGACAGTGCCAATCTTGACATCAACACAGAGAAAATGGAAAACCAGTTGGATGGTATGTTGGGTGAGTTGAGAGTCATGTCTGGTAGTATGAATTCACTCAAAGCCTTACAAGAGGTGGACTTCTCCGGTACAAGCGAGCAAGTCAAAAAAATGAGTGACTTCTACACCAACTTGAATGAAGCGATGTCTAACATCAACGATTCAGTCGAAGATACACGCGTATATAAAGAACAGCTCGGTGCATTGAATAAGAACCTCGGTTCTTTGAACTCTGTATATGGCAACATCCTTTCTGCAATGGGCAATCTTGGGAATAAGTAATTGGTGATTAGTGATTAGTAGTCGGTGATTAGTTATATGACGCATCGCGAAATAATAATAACCAATCACCAGTCACCAATCACCAACCATTTACTACATTATCTAATCAATTAAAATAAAAAGATATGTCTATTCCTAAGGAACCCCGGCAGATTATGATCAATCTGATGTACCTCGTTCTGACGGCGATGTTAGCACTCAACGTTTCCGCAGAGATAATCAACGCTTTCTTCAAATTTCGTGATGGCTTGGAGCGTACTAATACGGTAGTAAAAGATGCCAATACAGCCCAAATTGCATCAATGGAAGTAGCTGTAAAGAAAAAGCCAGATTATAAACCACTTGTACCTGCGGCAAAAGAAATTCAAAGTATTATTGGTGACTTCACGTCATATATAGGTGACGTTACAGGTCGTTTCGACGAAGCTGCAGGTGGTATCATAGACGACCCGGAGGACGAGAATTTTGGTAAGCCTGAAAGGTTTAAAGATAAAGAAATTCCGACTCGATTTTTTGTAGATGGATACGAAGGTCCTTTAGGTGAGTCTTTAACTCCCGAAGGTCCGATTATCATGGATAAGGTAAGAGAAACCAATCAAAGATTAGTGAGTGTTTTGGATAAACTCAAAGGTAACAGAACACTTGCTATCAAGGCTGACGAGATAGAAGAGTTGAAAAGTAAATTAACGCTCGAAATTGATACGACTAATCTCAATGGTAAATCATGGGAAGAGTTCAACTTTGACCACATGCCTGTGGCAGCTTGTTATCCGACTTTATCAAAACTTAAAACGGATGCCAATACTTCCGGTAATATGATTATCAACTACCTTGGTAGTAAAATTGGTGCAACGGTTGTTAAGTTCGATAAATTCGTTGTGACTAGTTCACCAAAGAATACTTATTTGCTAAAAGGGGACACCTATGAAGCTGAGATTTTCTTGAGTGCGGCATCCAGCCAAGCTAAAGTAAATGTAAGTGTCAATGGTAGTTCATTGCCTGCAAGAGAAGGTGTCGCTACTTATAAGTCCACACCAAGTGGAATTGGAGAACAATCTTACACAGCAAGCATTACTGTCACCAATCCATTCAATAATAAAAGCGAAACCTATAAAAAGACCTTCAAATATACCGTAGGTACTAAATCTGGAGCGACTGTTTCTGCTGATAAAATGAATGTATTTTATATCGGTGTGACCAATCCTATTACCGTAGCTGCAGGTGGTGATTTCTCAAAAATCAATGCTTCATGTAGCGGTGCAGGATGTAGTATGTCCAAAGTCAGTGGTGGTAAATACAATGTTACGGTGTCTTCTCCGGGAGATGTTAATGTAGCTGTTTCTGCACCTGACGTGGAATCACAAAGCTTTAAGTTCCGTGCCAAGCGTATTCCTGATCCGGTGGCTTTGATTGCCAAAGGTGTCAAGACATCTATGGGTACTGGAGAATTCAAAGCCTATCAAGGTGTCCGTGCAGAATTGAAGAATTTTGACTTTGAAGCAAGATGTAATATCATGGGCTTTGAGATTGCTTATGTACCTAAACGTAATGACCCTGTATTGGGTATTCAGCAGGGCGGAAGGTACAATGGTAAGACACAAGAGATGGTCAATCGTGCGAAGCCGGGTGACATTTATTACTTCTCAAATATCAAGGCAAAATGTCCGGGTGATCCGGCTGGTCGCCGTATCAACGACTTAGTTGTGAATATTAAATAGTCAATAGTTCGTAGTCGATAGTCCATTGATAAATGCAAGTATTATCGACTACGGAATAATAAATATGGCATGAGGTTGGCATATTTATAAACATAAAATTTTTGATAAAATAGTTTTGAAAGTTTCATATCGACGGTATATTTCCGTCTGCCCATCGACTATCGACTGCGGACTATGGACTATCAACTGTCAACTAAATAAATTAATAATGAAAATCAACCTGCAAATATTACTTCTATGTGTAGCGTGTCTCCTTGCGGGGATAACGGCAACTGCTCAACCGATTTTCAATGAAAGCAGTGCGCCTGCCGAAGAAGCCGGTGGTACAAGCGAGTATATACCGAGAGACGGTTTTTATGATAAAGAAATCATGCGCGACCGTCGTTTGCTTTCTTATGATCATATTCGCCAGGCAGATGTTTTTTGGGAAAAACGTATTTGGCGTGTAGTGGATGTTCGTGAAAAAATGAACAAAACGTTCAGTTGGCCCGAAAATCCGTTTATCAATATCCTTATAGAAGGTGCGTCAAGTGGCGAGATCCAGTTGTACGCTACCTTGGATGATAAATTTACCACACCCTTAGAGCCGGGCGAAATCGGATCTATGGGAGGTTCTATGGATACCATCGTGACTTTCGATCCGGATACTTATGAGGAGCAAATTAAAGTTGTTCGTAATGAGTTAAACTGGGAAGACATCAAGCGGTACAGAATCAAAGAAGTCTGGTTTTTTGACGAAGAAACCTCTATGTTGCAGGTTCGTATATTGGGGATTGCCCCATTGAAAGAAGAATACGACGACAACGGCAATTTCAAATTTGAGTACCCGATGTTTTGGATGTACTACCCTGATTGTCGCGAGTTATTGTCGCGTAAAGAAGCCTACAATCCACTCAATGACGCTCAACGCATGAGTTGGGAGGATATACTCGAAATGCGCTTTTTCGATAGTTACGTTTGGAAAGAATCCAATGTACACGATCGTCGTATTCAGGACTACAAAGCGGGAGTACAAATCCTGTTTGAAGCAGAAAAAATCGAAGAATCCATTCTCAACTTCGAGCATGACCTTTGGTCATTCTAGTGAAAATTCCAAGCACTAAATTCCAAAGTGCTTCATACTTGTAGATTGGAATTTGTTTTTTGGAGTTTGAAATTTGCAAGCTATGCTTGTTGAAATAAAACGCCTAAGTTCTTGCATGAACTTAGGCGTTTTACTATCTATGCACCCTCAAATGAATGAATGTTGAATGTTGAATGAATAGTATCGACATTATTCATTTATTTCATATTCAACATTCATTCATTAAAAACATTAGTGAAAGAAATTAAATAACTTGTTCCATTATACTTGTTCTTTTCCCCTCTAAAAAACTCAAAAAACAGTACCGTAGCTATGGCTATGGAACGATTTTTTGAATTCTTTAGAAGAAAAAATTACAGCGCATTATGGCACAATTTATTTATTTTCTTTCACTTACGGTATTATATCATTCCTATGAATACAGAATTATTACAGTGGATTGCGATTTTTGTAGCGGCTCTGGCAGTATTACTCAAAGCCTCTGACTGGTTTATCAAAGCCGCAGAAAAAATCGGTTTAGCATTGGGTATTCCATCATTTATTGTGGGGGTGACTATCGTAGCGGCAGGTACTTCTCTACCTGAATTAATTTCCTCTATTTTTGCAGTCATGCAGGATAGCTCCGAGATAGTTGTCGGTAATGTCATCGGGTCGAATATCACGAATATTTTGCTGGTATTGGGACTCACCGCTATTGTTGGCAAAAGTATTGACATCAAATTCGACATCCTCAATATTGACATGCCACTCTTTATCGGTTCGGCGTTTTTGTTGTGGTATATGCTGTATGATCAGTCATTCACGACATTGGAGGCGATAGTTTGCCTTACCGGATTGCTTATTTTCTTGGCTTATACCTTTGGGGCAGATAGAGAAGGCGAAGAAGAAGAACGCCCCAAAATCACGCCGATGGTATTTGGAATGTTACTACTCGGCGGTATCGGCATCTGGGCGGGTGCAAAATATACTGTTGATGCAGTTATCAAAATCTCGGATATTATGGGTATCGGCAAAGATATCGTAGCATTGAGTATGATAGCCTTCGGTACATCTATACCTGAAATTATCGTCAGCATAAGCGCGGCACGGCGCGGCAATCCCGAAATGGCAGTCGGTAATGTACTCGGTTCAAATATCTTCAACACCTTTGCGGTTATGGGGATTCCCGCCTTATTTGGAACACTCATTATTCCTGAAAGCACCACAATGTTTAGCTTACCGATTATGATGGGAGCATCTATCTTATTTGTCATTATGACCCTCACCAAAAGAATATCCAAATGGGAAGGCATGATGCTATTTCTATTCTACATTATTTTTATCACTGAATTGGTGAAATATACTACGTAACTCAAGCGGATAAACCGCCAAATGAGCAAATGCCAAATTTTATTGAAATTTGGCATTTGCTTTTTGAAACCTTTCATTTGTCCGCAGCTTGAATTACGTAATACGATTTTGCAAATTACACCTACGGTTTGTCACAGTATGGCAATACTTTCCGAATCATCATTAAGTTTTTCTTGAAAAAATTGATATTGATATTTTTAACCTTTATATTTGTTGAGTATTGGGAACGGGTGTCTGTTATTTCATATTTTCTATGAAATTAAACAGTACTATGTTTTTTTCTTTCAATAGAGTTTTTCCAAAAAGCACACACACACATATATTCACTTGGTCTTTGATAAAGATCAGTATATTTTTTTGGTAAAAACCCAACCTTAGTATATTTCTTTTACTTCTTTACTGGAATTATAGTCGTTTTAATCTAATTATTGGACTGATAATCAGGTTCTTATTGTTTGTATTCAAATAATAAAAACTAAGTACGCGTACATGTTCTCATAGTGCAGGACAAATTTTTAATTTTATTTTGAAATGCCACTGTACTGACGACTTTAGCCGTCAAGTGGCTCGGTACTTTCCCGCGACGGCTAAAGTCGTCGGTACGAGGCAGATTAAAAATTTGTCCTGCACCCAAATCACCTGTACGATGTCTCACTAAACAATTTTGAGTAAATTAAAAATTTGCCTTGCCCCTTTTACTCATATTTGTGCGGAGCTTTGTTTCTTTTTATTTGTTTACAAAATATAAATAAAATACATTTGCAAAACAACGATTATTTGTATTCACAAAAATACCTTTCTACGGTCTTAATTCATAAATAAAAATTATTCATTATTTGTGAATTGAGGCAGCACCTCCAATTCAGCGATTCAATCCCGAATACTATTATTTTATTCTTTAAACCTAAACTGTAATAACCATGTATCAAGCTTTCACCCGTGCGATTTTTTATGTCCTATTCGCATTGATTTATACAAATATCAATGCCCAAAACGGTCAATATGACCTGCGTTTTAATGTAAATGATTGTGATGAAAACAAACTTTATGTTGATGTTGAAATTAAAGCAAGCAGCACTGCTACTGAATTTGCATTAAGCGATCAAAATTATCGTTTTTCCTTCAATAGAGCGGCAGTGGCGAACCCTACCATAGAAGAAGAGTTGACTATATCGGGAGTAGTTCCCGTAGGTAATGATATTGCCTTGTATTCTGCTCATGATATGAATGGAAGTAGTGACACTATCGTATCTCTCAATATAGAATTGCTCTCCAGCACAGGTTATAATTTGCCCACAGATGTGTGGACGAGCGTAGGACGTTTGGACTTTGACATTGTTGATGTTACGGCTTGCGTCGAATTGACTTGGCATACTATCGGTATATTCCCATCCATTTACATTGGAGAAATAGTGACAACCGATAACATAAGAAAGGCTGATGTAGGGACGATAGAAAACTTGAATTATTGCTTATCAGATTGTGTCGTGACCACTGCGCCACCCGTAGCTAACAATGATAATATCGTGGTAAATGCTGGGACATCGGGTGCGTTTAATGTATTGAGTAATGACCTTGCACCTTCGGGCGCAAGCCTCAATACACCAACCGTTTCTACAAATATTCCCGCTTCTGAAGGAGTATTAACCAATGCGGGTAATGGCGCATTTACCTTTATGCCAGCAGCAGGATTTACGGGTGCTGTAACGCCGATAGACTACGAAGTATGTGCAAGCAATGGACTGTGCGCCCAAGCCACAATTTTTATCATTATAACAGGTTCGGCACCTACTGCAAATGACGACAATGTTACGATAAGTGCTGGGACATCGGGTGCGTTTAATGTATTGAGTAATGATATTGCGCCTTCGGGCGCAAACCTAAATACACCGACCATTTTGACAAGTGTTCCTGCTTCCGAAGGAGTGTTGACCAATATTATCAACGGCGCACTTACCTTTATGCCGGCAGGAGGGTTTACAGGAAATGTGAGTCCGATAAATTACGAAGTATGTGCAAGTAATGGCTTGTGCGCCCAAGCCACGATTTTTATCACTGTAACAGGTACAGCACCTACGGCAAATGACGATAATGTGACGATAATTGCTGGTACATCAGGTACGTTTAATATTCTCAATAATGACACACCTGCACCAGGAAGTGTCATTGATGCAATTATCCTTCTTACGCCTCCTCTTGCTTCGGAAGGAACGCTTACGATTGACTCAAATACGGGACTCACTACCTTTACTCCGACTACGGATTTCATAGGTACGGTCGCGCCTATCATCTACCAAATATGCGGTACGAATGGATTATGTGATCAAGCCACGATTTTTATTACGATAAGTCCGCCACCTGTAGCGAATATCGCTGGAACTATATACGGTAAAGATGGGACGACACCACTAAAGGATCTTGACATGACGCTATCTGGAGATGAAACCTCTACTTATACCGTCGGCACTGACGGGGCATACAACTTTGATGTAGCTAATGGAGGCGATTACACCATAACGCCAAACAAAGGAGGCGATATCAGAAATGGAGTTACATCAGTAGATTTGGCAATCGCACAAGGACATATCATCAATCTTTTGGATTTGGGTTCACCTTACGACATCATAGCAATGGATGTTAATCAAAGCTGCAACTTGACCTCTGTAGATTTAGCGATTACACAAGGCGTGATACTGCGAATATTAGACGAATTTCCCGAAGGGAAATCATGGAAGTTTATTCCCGCCGATTTGACCTTTCCAGATATAAACACACCTTGTAATTATGATCAATTTTTAAATTATGAAAATATAACAAGCGATATAGCAAAACAAGATTTTATTGGTGTAAAAATAGGTGATGTCAACGGTTCTTACAATCCCAGTGGATTTGTAGCTTCTGCGCCCATGTCAATCCATATAGCTGATAGGGTAGCTGCTCCCGGCACACTAATTAATGTTCCGGTCAGTGCCTCCGATATTACAAATATATTGACTTGGCAACTTACCCACAGTTGGAATATGGATATGCTGGAATTTGAAGGTGTAGAAGCAGTACATGAAGACTTGGCAGATGGTCTGCTTTTTAGTGAACACGCCATAGACGCAGGAAAACTGACCTCGCTCTGGCTCAACCCCAAGAACTTGTCGATTACCGTAGAAGAAAAAGCCGTATTGTATGAATTAAAATTTAGAGTAATCGGAGAAGCAGGAACAAATACATCAATCTCTGCCAATTCATCTATCACTCCCATGGTAGCATATAAACCGAATTTTGAAGAAATAGAAATTTTTTCTGACAATGGTTTATTGGAGATTCAAGCACTGACCGATATTGTTGAAGCACAAGAACAATCAAACGTTTTATCATTCAAAAACACACCAAATCCATTTCATAATAAAACCAACATTTATTTTGAATTACAACATTCAAGTGATATTAATTTATTGATTTACAATATTTTAGGAAAAAAAGTCGCACAATTTGAAGGACGTTATGGTGCAGGCAAACACCGTATTGAATGGAATAACACCCAAGGCTATCCGGCGGGTGTATATACCTGTGAATTGCAGTCTGAACATCAACGCGAAGTCATAAAAATGTTAATTTCCAACTAATTAACAAATGTATTTATGAATTGTGAAAATAAAATGTGTACTTTTGCATTAGACAAAAAAAATAGAATATTAATTTAGGTTGTATTACAACTTGATTTATTTTAAATTCTTGAAGGAAGGCAAATTGGTAAGAGGAAAAGAAGAAAATCATTCACCCCAATAACCGCAAGTTAATTGGGTAGATTATTTTTCTTATTCTCTAATTAGGGGAACGTACATCTTTGGCGATATATTTTAATAAAAATGTATTATCAAAGGTCAAGTTCCTTTTAATGCACCTAATTGACTTTGTTCAAGAATTTTTTTTTACTCACACATAAACCGTTATTATGAAAAGATTATCCTCCAATCTAAGTATCTTTTTTCTACTCTTGTTTACCTGTTTCCGTGCGGATGCAGCGAAACTTGAAGTATCAACAGCTCTTGTTTTTATAGGAGCTACTAATGAAGCAACCGTAAGCCTTACTGCAAGTGATTTGCCGGAAGTTTTGACCTCTTTGGAAGGTTCATTGGCATGGAATAAGGACGTAATACAACTGTTAAGCGCAGATGTAGTCGCTATACAAGGGATGTCCGTAAATTCAGGCGGAGACAATGGAAGCCTGAGTTTTTCTTTCTTCGATGCAGCCGGTCTTCGTCTGACAGGCGACCAAGAATTAATAGAGTTGACCTTTCTTATCAGCGATGACTCAGGAGGTGCGCGTGCCAGAATTGATTTTGGACAAAGTCCTGAAACTCGGATGACAACTGCCGGATTCGCAAATGTGGACTTGGAAATGCTCGCCGGATATATAGACATTGTCCCTTTGGCTCCGGTCGAATTAGCGGTGTTTGATGCCGATGTCAAGGACAATGACGTACTGCTAAATTGGAAAACCGAATCTGAGATTAATTTCAGTGGATTTGAAGTACAACGCTCTACCGATGGCAGTGATTTTGCAAGAATCACTTGGCAAAGTGGACAGGGCGATGAAGCACAAGGCGCAAGTTATAGCTTCCTTGACGACGATGTGAACGCGAACACAAGGTATTATTATCGCCTGAAAATGTGGGACTTAGATGGCACTAACGAATACTCGGATGTCGTCACTGCCCGAATTTTGGGCAAACGTCCGCTTGTAGATGTATATCCAAATCCTGTCTATGATGTGGCGACAGTTGCCTTTGAAAATTTCTCACAGATTCCTGCTCCGACAGTCATTACCGTTTATGATAATGTGGGACGCAGCCTACAACAGGTTCATCATGAGACACAAATAGGTACAAATAATGTCGCTATAAACGCGGAGTCTTTGATTTCCGGTGTCTATACGATTACATTACAGCAAGGCGAATATTTTGCTACGCAAAAAATGATACGATATCGATAAATTATGCAAAGCGATTTTGTAAATCAATGAATGATGATTTGCAAAATCGCTTTATGTTGGGTTGCAAGTACACTTTGTATAGTACTTAAATCCGAATATTTCGGATCTCAACTATAGGCAATATCTCCTGAATTAAAATATGAGTGCATATACTCATGAATTATGGTTTTCGCTCGTTCATGTTCAATTTCATTCCAGAATATAGGATCACAAAGCCTAATTGAGGTAAATGGAATGGTCGGAATACTCCAGGCTGAAGTGGTCGCACCACGGGTGCAGGACAAATTTTTAATTTTATTTTGAAATGCCACTGTACTGACGACTTTAGCCGTCAAATGGCTCGGTACTTTCCGCGACGGCTAAAGTCGTCGGTACGAGGCAGATTAAAAATTTGTCCTGCACCCCACACCACATAACCCCCTCACCATTATTTTGATGTTCAAAGGTGGAAGCAATTGAGATAATTCTTATATAAGATAAAAGACCAGCCATACATCTTGCTAAAACTAAACTATTATTATCAAAATGCTGCATTAAAGCAGTCGATACGACCGTTGGAGAAGCACCATTACATTGCTTCAAAAGCTGAATAGCACATTCAAGTTTATCCTCTGCTTCTATATAAGCCCACCAAAATTCCTGTTGCTGTCCAACGGAACATACAGTACAATCAGGTAGGATATCTATATTACTGCACAATGTAGGTAATACACTATAATCAATATTGTTACCATCTATAGTAATTTGACTTAATATTCCTGTATCAATGTAGTCGTAAACACTTAATTCTGCGTAAAAATCTGAATATGAAGTGTTTGGACTTGAAGGATTTGCCGAGTTTACAAGAATATTTGTGATAGTACTTGTTAGTATAGGAAGCCCTGTACAAGCATCTATAACTAATTGAGAACAGTATAAATATACCAAATCCGCAAGCAACACCGACTCCATATCCGCTACTGGAAAAGAGCAGGTAGATTGTACACATTCGCAACATAAGCCTGATTCATCAAATCAACGGCACTCAAATTAACGGTCTCAAGGCTGTTCAACATGTTTAAATCCGAGAAATCCAATGCAATTTTTTCCCTCTCCACAGCAAATCATACACGCTTTTCTACATTTTTTCATACGAATGTCATAAACTTTACCATTTTATCATCCTTAAATCAATACATAGCAGTATCTTTGCATGATTTTTATCGTTTTGGTCTTTGCTCGAATGAAAAGACAATACCATTTTCAATAATCAATGTCGTAATAAAAATGGATACATTTTGATGATAGTCGAGGCAAAAAACGTAGGCATAGCATTAGCTACGGCGAGGCTTTTTAACGAAGAATATCGGCAAAAGATATTCGTTTTTATACGACATTGGTTGTTGAAAATGGTATAGGCTGCTTACGAAAGCAGCAAAATAACTTTTCACCACGTTCTAAGAACGATTAATGCGAACAATCAAACCTTGTTTTACAAATTCATTATGATATATATGCAAAAGTATCTGATTGCTTTATTGTACTTTTTAACATTCACCCTCATCCTGCAAGCGCAAGCTCCTGTCGGTACGGGTGAGCAATTCATCATCGGTGGCATTGAAGTCGAAGGCTTACAATTCAGTGAGGAAAATGCCGTCATAGCCGTTTCTGGCTTGGCTGTTGATGACAAGATTCAAATTCCCGGCAACGAGATTCCCGATGCTATTCGCGGTTTATGGAAGTTGCGACTTTTTACGGATATTGAAATTTCCGTCAACAAAAAAATCGAAGACGTTATCTATCTGACGATTAGTGTCAAAGAGCGTCCTCGTTTATCGCGCTACTCTTACAAAGGCGTGAAAAAACACCTACACGACGACCTCAATGACGAAGTACAACGCTTTGTACAGCGTGGCGGTATCGTGACCGAAAGTGTCAAAATGAACACCCAAAATGCCATTAAAGAGTTTTTTGTAGAAAGAAGTTTTCTCGACACCGAAGTCGAGGTAGTAGAAATCCCCGATTCCACCATGTTCAACGCAGTTCGACTCATATTTAATGTGGATAAGAAAAAACGAGTGCGGATTAAAGAAATCAACATAGCTGGCAATGAAGAGTTGAGTGACCGCAAAATCCGTCGTTTGATGAAAGAAACCAAACGCAAAAAACACATCTTCAAACCATCCAAACTCATTGAGGAGAGTTTTGAAGAAGACAAACGCAACGTCATTGCCCGTTACAATAAACTCGGCTATCGCGATGCCCAAATCACCAGAGACTCCATTTACCGCATTGACAATCGCATGTATATTGACATGTCGATAAAAGAAGGGAATCGCTATTACTTCCGCGACATCGCGTGGCGCGGTAATTCGATATATACCACCGAACAACTCGAAGAGGTATTGGGTATAGAAAAAGGAGACGTTTATAATGAAGAAGTCCTCAATACTCGATTGAGCTTTAGTCAGGATGGGCGCGATGTGAGTTCCCTGTATTTGGACAACGGATACTTATTTTTCCGTGTCGATCCCGTTGAAAAGATGGTCGAAAATGATTCGATAGACCTCGAAATGCAAATCTTTGAAGGACCACAAGCGACCATCGACCGCGTTGTCATCAATGGCAATGACCGTACACACGAACACGTTATTCGCCGTGAACTGCGTACCAAACCCGGACAAAAATTTAGTCGCTCGGACATCATTCGTTCCCAACGTGAGATACTCGCATTGGGTTATTTTAGCCAAGAAAATCTCGGTATCAACACCCCCGTCAATCCGCAACGAGGTACGGTGGACATCGAATACACCGTCGAAGAACGTCCTTCTGATCAACTCGAACTCTCTGCCGGATGGGGTGGTCGCGGACGCGGTGTCATCGGTACGCTCGGTGTGACGTTCAATAATTTTTCATTGCGAAATCTTTTTGATACGGAAAGTTGGAGTCCGCTACCGCAAGGAGACGGTCAACGCCTTTCCTTACGCGCACAGACCAACGGAAGGTATTTCCAATCTTACAATATGTCTTTCACTGAGCCGTGGCTCGGTGGTAAAAAACCTAATTCTTTCAACTTCTCTGTTTTCCATTCCCGCTCTACCAATGGTGCGCCAAGAACCAGTACCATTCTTGATGAAGGTGGCGAGCGTCGCGAAGTTGATAATGTAAACTATCGCCGACTCGCCATTACAGGATTCTCCGTAGGATTGGGTACACGCCTCAAAGTACCGGACGATTTCTTCGTATCCAACACCAGCATAAGCTACCAAAATATTGCCCTCAAAAACTATAACGGCTTTACACTAGAAGAGACGAGACAGCCGATCAGAGTCGGTACGTATCACAACCTGACTTTGAATCAGACCATCTCTCGAAACTCTATCGACAGCCCAATTTTTCCGACTTCAGGTTCGAGTTTTACACTCTCTGCCAAATTGTCTTTCCCTTACTCTTTGTTCAAAAAAGACAACTTTTGGAAGTTAGACGACATAGAAGCACAAGCCCTTATCAGCGACTACAACAACATTCAGGATGCCAATGGCTTGCCTGACGCTTCGCCTGCCAAAGAAGCGGAACTCATACGCGATGAGCAAAACGCGACTCGTTATAAAATGGTCGAATACCACAAATGGCGTTTCAATGTCGAGTGGTACTCTAAAATATATGGTAAGTTTGTCGTGCGGGCAGCTGCCAAAATCGGAATGATTGGTCATTACAACAAAAACATCGGCACTACACCGTTTGAACGTTTTGAATTGGGTGGCGACGGTATCGCCAATTTTAATATTGAAGGAAAAGACATTATTTCGCTACGCGGATATGAAGACGGCAGCATTGATATTTCCGGTAATACTTTCGGTGCTACGGTTTTTGATAAATTTACACTCGAATTGCGCTACCCGCTTTCACTCAATCCTTCGGCTACAATTTATGTACTCGGTTTTGCAGAAGGCGGTAATGCTTGGACCAATTTCCGTGACTTCAATCCATTAGATTTGCGTCGCTCGGCTGGTCTTGGTTTACGTGTATTTCTACCGATGTTTGGTACACTTGGATTTGATTACGGTGTTGGCTTTGACAAACCATATATTGACCCCGAAACCAGCAAATGGTCTGAATACGGAAGGTTTAGTATCATTCTTGGATTTGAACCGGAATAAATTGTACGTGCAAATTCAAGCCTTTGTACAGTGTATTTAATCGCCATGTCTAATATTTTTTATTAAAAAAAATCAATAAATTGTGAATGGTTTTTACATGGCGATTGAAATCGCCTGTACTATCCTTCGCAAAACAATTTTGAAGAAATTAAAAATTTGTCCTGTACTCGGTCAATATACAGCCATTAGTATCATGTAAAATTTTGCTACGCAAAAGCATATACTTTTTAATATAAAACAAAAAACAAGGAGCTTTCAATTCGTTTTACAACGAGCTGAAAGCTCATCTTGCTTTGTTAAATTCCTGTTAAACACGGGCATTTCAATAAAAGTATTATTTTTTCTTATTTTGATAAACAATTCATTTTAAATGAATTATCAAATTTTATAAATAAAAAAACTTTCGTTTATTAAAAATTGGCAAAGGGATTGCAATGTGTCTTATCATAAAGGTCACTTTGCATTTCAAATGACGAAAGGACAAAACTTAATAAATCGCACAAATCAACTAATTTTAATATGAAAAAATTACTCCTTCTTATGGTAGTTGCAATGACAACTGCCTTTAGCGCACAAGCCCAAAAAGCCGCTTACGTTGACATGAACGCTATTCTTGCAAAGATGCCGGAATACAGCACTGCCCAAAAAGAACTGGATTCGACTGCCGAAAGGTGGAAGCAGGAAATTGCTATCGAATACGGCAAAATCGAAACGATGTATCGCAAGTATCAGGCTCAGGAAGTTTTGATGAGCGAAACGACACGCCAACAACGTGAAGAAGAAATCGTGGACAAAGAAGCCCAAGTTCGTGAGCTACAAAAAGCTAAATTCGGACCGGAAGGCGAACTCTTCAAAAAGCGTCAAGAATTGGTCAAACCTATCCAAGACCGCGTTTATGCCGTCATTCAAAAATTTGCAAGCGATGGAGGTTATGACTTTATTTTTGATAAAGGTTCTATGCCCGGTATGTTATTCGGTTCACCTAAAAAAGACAAAACAGAAGACATCATCAGTAAACTGAAATTATAATTAAACGTGTGGTGTACGAATGAAAACGACTGTCGTACATGATTCATATTTTGTACGCCATACACATTATTGTCTAAAAATAATTGCTTACCACTAAGGACACACAGGACACGAAATCGAACTACCCTGAAAGAAAACTAAGCTCGTTCCAATGAATGACGACAATTTTTAGAATTCTTTGTGTTCTCTTTCGTTAGTTTGAATTTTGTGTACTTAGTGCGCTTAGTGGTAAGAATTACGTCTAAAATTAATTTTAAAAATATCATGAATCACAAGCCATTTATAAGAAAATTCGGAGTATTGGCATTTGCTTTATTTTGCTTTGCCGCTACCAATGTAACTGCACAAAAAATCGGACACATGAACTCCCAATTGGTTTTTGCCGATATGCCTAAGACCAAATCTGCTAAAACCAGCATGGAGGACTATTCCAAGAATTTGAATAGCGACTTCACATCGAAAGAAACAAAATTGCAGAAAAAAGTACAGGAAGCTGAGAAGAAATACAGCGAGGGCAACATGAACCAAAACGAACTCGAAGCAATACGTGCTGACATTCAGAAGCAGGGAGCAGCTTTGGAAGAAACAAGACAGAAATTCCAAACTCAACTTCTTGAAAAAGAAGAGTCGCTCATGCAGCCACTTATCGACGAATTTACTAATGCCATTAAAACCGCAGCACAAGAAAACGGTTACAATTTTATTATTGATTCAAGTGCTTTATTATATGCTGACGATTCTGCGGATGTCACTGATTTGGTAAAAGCAAAACTTGGCATGTAATATTATTCTGTCGATTAAACTATTAAAAAAATACGAAAGAGATGAATTTTAAATCAATTATAAAAAGTGCTGTACTGCTGTTAGCTTTTGTGTGTCTTGCCACCATAAATGCAGATGCACAACAGAAAATCGGACATACCAATTCACAGTTGTTATTCTCCGAAATGCCGGCAACTCAGAACGCTCAAAGTCAGTTGGCAGATTACTCCAAACAACTCAACCAACAGTACGAAGCCAAAGAAAAAGCACTTCAGCAAAAAGTAGAAGGCATACAAAAAACCATATCTACCCTTACGCCCAATGAAATTAAGTTGAAAGAAGAAGAAGTGCAAAAAGAAGCTTTAGCACTGGAACAAACCAGACGTGGTTTTGAAGCGGATATTGTAAAAAAAGAACAAGAATTGATGCGTCCTTTGACCGAAAAATTTGCCAAAGCCATTGAAGAAGTTGCTAAAGAAAATGGTTACAATTATATCATTGACTCTACTGCTTTACTACATAGTATGGATGCAAATGACGTTACAAGTCTAATCAAAGCAAAACTTAGCATGTAACAAGTTGCGAAGCAGCTTAGTAGTAAGTCAAACTAATTATGATAAGTTCATTTGGCGAAATTTGTCCGATTACTTTGTTGGAGAACATCCAGCGTAGCTACGGCTATGCTGAATAACCTCCGCCTCGTACTCGAAAAAATTTCACTCAAAGCAACATATCATAATTAGATTGACTTACTACTTAGTGATTAGTTTCTAATAGATTTTGCTTCGCAAAATCCCGTATTGACCAGTCACCAGTCACTAATCACTGCTTTCACAACTTGAATTATAATTTGCATAGATAGATTTTGAGAAAATAATCGAAAGACGGCTGGAAAGCCGTCTTTTTTTATGATACCTTTGTTGGAAATTCCCATAGAGAAATTACAAGCACCAAAAGACAAAATTCCAATCCAAATAACCTATATTTTCATTGAAATTTGTCTTTTGGGATTTCACCATATTATGCAATTTGATCCGCTTACACGCCTGATACTTTCCCCAATTTCCTTGCTCTACGGCATGGGCGTTTCTGTGCGTAACTTCCTGTATCGTACCGAGTTATTGAGGAGTTTTCGTTTTGATATTCCTATCATTTGTGTTGGCAACCTGACTGTAGGCGGGTCGGGTAAAACACCCCACACAGAGTACCTTATTCGTCTCTTGCGCGACTACATACGTGTGGCGACGCTCAGTCGTGGTTATGGGCGCAAGACGCGTGGTTTTCGACTCATACATCCGAATGACACCGCCGACAAATCAGGTGACGAACCACTCCAATTCAAACGCAAATTTCCGGGCATTATGGTAGCCGTAGCAGAAGAACGCACGATGGCAATTCCGCAAATGCTAATGATTGACCCCGACCTTCAAACTATCCTTCTCGATGATGGCTTTCAACATCGCTCACTGCTTACCGGATGGAGTATTTTATTGACAGAATATGAGTTTCCGTTTATGAGTGATTACCTCTTACCTTCTGGAAGACTCAGAGAGTGGGCATCTGCCTACAAACGCGCTAACACATTGGTTGTCAGTAAGTGTCCGCCTGATTTGAGTATAGCCGACCGCAATGCTTTTCTTCAAAAATTACAAGCCTATTCTTATCAAAATGTCTATTTTTCATACTACGAATATTTTAATCCCTACCACATCTATCAACCTGAAGATGACTTGGTTTTGGACGGTACGCACGATGTTCTCTTGGTTTGTGGAATAGCGCGTCCGCAGTATTTGGATGCCTATTTACGTCCGCGTGTGCGGTCGCTAACAATGATTTCTTTTGATGACCATCATTTGTTTGAAAAAACAGACATCGGGCGTATTCGCAAGAAATTCGACGAGATAGACTCCGACAATAAAATTATCATTACCACCGAAAAAGATACCCTTCGACTCGACATGCACAAACCTTATTTGCAACAACACCATTTACCGATTTATGCCATTCCAATCGAAGTCAGGTTTTTGTTTGATGAAAAAGAAAAATTTGATAATGAAGTAAAAAAGTTTCTACTGAATTTCAAAGTTTGATTTTGAACCACTAAGCTCACTAAGGACACGAAAATCAAACAGACGCGGAGCACACAAAGCATTTACTATCATATTATTATTAATTTCGTTAGTGTTCTCCGCATTAGCTCGACCTTCATGTTCTTAGTGAACTTACTACTAAGTGATAAAATAAAATACCACTATGCTCTACGACCAAATACAAGAATCACTTGCCTACCTTCGTACCCAAACCGACTTCCAGCCCGAATACGGCATCATACTCGGTACAGGCTTGGGTAATCTGACACAACACATTGAAATAGAAGCTGAAATTGAGTACAAAGATATTCCTCACTTTCCGGTTTCTACGGTAGAAAGTCATCAAGGAAAATTGATTTTCGGTACATTTGCCGGACGGCGTATCGTGGCGATGGCGGGGCGATTTCATTATTACGAAGGTTATACGATGCAGCAGGTGACATTTCCCATAAGGGTAATGAAAGTCTTGAATATCAAGCAATTATTCATCTCCAATGCCTCCGGCAGTACGAATGCCGATATTGCTGCGGGCGATATTGTTTTTGTCAGAGACCATATCAATTTACAACCTACCAATCCGCTGCGCGGTGAGAATGACGAGCGACTCGGTCCTCGCTTCCCAGATATGCTTCGTACTTACGATATTGAATTGAACAAAAAAGCATTGGACATCGCACATAAGTACAATATTCGCGCACATGAAGGTGTGTATGTAGGCTTGCAAGGTCCGAATCTGGAAACCCCTGCGGAATATGAATATTTGCATCGAATCGGGGGAGATATTGTGGGTATGTCCACTGTACCAGAGGTCTTGGTGGCGCGACATTCGGGGTTATCGGTTTTTGTGATTTCGGTGGTTTCTAACCAATGTTATCCTATCGAAAGTATCGTGGAAACGACGTTGGCAGATGTCATTGAAGTGGTAGAAAAAGCCGAACCGAATATGCGTTTTATTTTGGAGGAGCTTTTAAAAATAAGTTAAACCGATAGGCACACAAAAGACAAGCTGCCTTTGTGTGTGCCTAAAAGGTTCAGATTTAGATTCTTAATTTCCGCTTTCTATTTCTTTGATTTTTTCAGACATCTCCGTAAAAAGAATCATCTCTTTTTTGGCATAGCCATCTGGATTGGTCTTTTTCAAAGAAGCAAGTTCTTCACGTTTTTTGACGGTATTCAAAGCAATTTCGCGGATTTTTTGTTTTTGTGCTTCGGTGTAGTCCTTAGCTTGGCTCATCATATCCACCAATTTTTCTGCCTCTTGCTCTGCTGACATCACAACTTTTTTAGCTTTAACAGCAGGAGCTTGATTGGTGACAACCGCCTCTTCTTGAGCAAAGGCACTAAGACCAATTAGCATCACGAATGCGCTGAATAAGAATTTTCGCATGGTCAATTTCTTTTCTTTGATTAAATAATTAAATAATTAGAAGATTGTCGAATCGCCTGATGTCTTTACATGTTTTTTGCGAAACAAAGCATTTGACAGCCATGCAATTCAACAATTTAACAATACTTTATACCAAAATCATTGCCAAGTTTTCATCCCCTATTTGAACGAAAACTGCGTTAATATCGGTAAAATCGTAGAGACGGACAATTTTGAAGCCTAAAAACGTCATTTTTTTCGTAAAATTGAGCGAAATGGAAAGTATCTTATTATATACCTTTATTACCGCCACAATAATACAGCTCATTTATTGGGTGATTATTTTCGGTCGATTTGCTTTGTACAATCCTAAAAAACACTTGCCTCCACCCAAAGCTCCCGAATCCGTCTCGGTGATTATCTGTGCGAAAAATGAAGCAGAAAATTTACAAGACCACCTACCTTATATATTGCAACAGCAATACGATGACTATGAGGTGATTGTGGTCAATGACGCTTCCACAGATGACACGGCAAAAGTCTTGAACGAATTTCAACAAGAGCATACACACCTGCGCGTACTGACCATTCATGAGAATGAAGAACGCTCAATGCGCGGGAAAAAATACGCTTTGAGTAAAGGAATCGAAGCAGCAAAGTATGATTTATTATTATTGACGGATGCTGATTGCCGACCTTCAAGTGAACATTGGGTAGAGAGAATGCAAGCATATATTGGTGGAAATACGCAAATCGGGCTGGGATACGGACCTTTTTTTGAAAAAAAATCATTTTTAAACAAATTTTCTCGTTTTGAGACCCTTTATACCGCCATTCAATACTTTTCGGCAGCAATTTGGGGTTTGCCATATATGGGAGTAGGAAGAAATTTAATATACAAAAAATCACTGTACGTTGATAATCAAGGCTTTAAGAATCATGCTCACATCACATCGGGTGATGATGACTTATTTATGAGTGAAGTAGCTATCGGAAGAAATACTACGGTGTGCCTTGAAAAAGGTTGCTTTATGTACTCAAAAAGTGAAGAGCAACTTACACATTATTATAATATTAAATATCGACATAATTCAACAGGGAAGCATTATAAAACAATACATAAGATATTTTTAGGCTTACTTTCGTTGTCACATTTTCTCTTTTATAGTTGTTTTAGTCTTATAATAATATACCACCTTAGCATCCAGATGGCAGTCAGCTTATATTTAATTAGAATAATAGCCGTACTGTTTGTTTACGTGCTAATAGCAAAAAGGTTTCAGGAACATCATCTTACACTATGGATACCATTATTTGACTTCTTGCTGCTATTGTACTTTATTTTACTCACACCGGCATTATTGTCGGGCAACACCAAGTCATGGAATTAAGCCAAAACAGAAGACACTCAGCACCACCAATCTCCGGTTTAAGAATGAACAGTAATCTTTCTGAAAGAGCCGTAGAAGATTATGAAATTGTACAACGCGCCGTCCAATATAAAGAAGAACGCGCTTATGCGGAACTAATGAACCGCTACAAAGAAGCCATTTTTAACATGATGCTGAAGATGGTACACAATCGCGAAGATGCCGACGACCTCACGCTTGAAGCTTTCGGCAAAGCCTTTAGCAAACTCGCTACTTATACGCCAAGATATGCTTTTAGCACTTGGTTGTTCAAAATAGCAATCAATAATTGTATTGATTTTATTAGAAAGAAAAAATTAAATATGCTTTCTATCGACGACCCCATTGAGTCGGAAGGAGGACAAGATTTTTCCAGCAATTTGCGCTCCGCAAACCTCGATCCCGAACAAAAATATATTCGTGAACAGAAGCTCATGCTTATGCGTAGCTTCTTGCGTCAGCTCAATCCCAAATACCGTCTAATGATAGAACTTCGTTTTTTTGAAGAACTGTCTTATGACGAAATAGCAAAAGAATTAGATATTCCGCTTGGTACGGTAAAAGCACAATTATATAGAGCAAAAGAACTCTTGAGTGCTTTGATGGAAAATTCGCACCGTCGCGGACATCTTTAAATTGAATAGACTCCTTCTCACATAAATAACACAAATTTTCACGTAGTGAATGGTGGTTAATTAATTAATTGATTATCAATTATTAGAATACTAATTGCCACTCACTATAATTCATTCGATAGGAATATTCTTTTTCTATATTTTTTAGGGTTTTCATTTTTTGTAGTAAATCAATTCGACAAATGCAGATACACTTTTTGTGCGTCTGCATTTTTTTTATTCCTTACCTTTGTGGTCAGCGTGTTGAAGTGTTGAGGTGTTAAAGTGTTGAAGTGGAAAAAATAATTTCCCCAACACTTTAACACCTCAACACCTCAACACTTCAACACTTCAATACTTTTAAAAATGAAAGAAACAGATATACTCGTAGTAGGAGCCGGCATTGCCGGACTGACCTTTGCCCTTAAAACCGCTCATCGCCGTCCAGACCTTAATATTACGGTACTCACCAAGACCAACCGTGAAGAAAGTAATACACGCTATGCACAAGGTGGCGTAGCTGCTGTGTGGAACTTTGAAACGGATTCTTATAAGAAACATATCGCAGATACTTTGGATGCCGGAGATGGTTTGTGTGATGAAGACATTGTAGAAATTGTGATCAAGGAAGGACCTGAACGGGTCAAAGAAATCATCGAATGGGGCGCACGTTTCGATAAGCACGGCGCAGCGTACGACTTGGGACGCGAAGGCGGACACTCGGAAAATCGCATTTTACATTATAAAGATTTTACCGGTTGGGAAATACTACGCGCCATGCTCGAAAAGGCGCAGACGATGCCCAATATTGAGATTCATGACCATTATTTTGCCATTGATTTGATTTCTCAGCATCATCTCGGACATGTCGTTACGCGCCTCAATGAGAATATCGAATGTTATGGTGCTTATGTCTTAAACCTAACTACCCATCATATTGACACTATCTTGGCAAAAATGACCGTCGTTGCTACGGGTGGTGCAGGGCAAGTCTATCGCAGCACGACCAATCCGGTCATCGCAACAGGCGACGGTATCGCTATGGCGTATCGTATGAAGGCGCGGTTGGAAAATATGGAATTCGTCCAATTTCATCCTACGTCACTCTTCAATCCGGCAGGTGAAAATCCATCGTTTTTGGTCTCAGAAGCCGTGCGTGGCTTTGGAGCGATTTTGAAAAGCAAAGAAGAAGAGGAGTTTATGCACACCTACGATGAGCGCAAATCACTCGCACCGCGCGATATCGTAGCTCGCGCCATTGATAATGAAATGAAAAAACGCGGAGATGAGTTCATGTGTCTTGACTGTCGCGATTTGGATCAAGAGAAATTTATCGCTCATTTTCCAACCATTTATGATAAATGTAAAAGTATAGGCATAGATGCTTTCAAGGATATGATTCCCGTTGTGCCTGCGGCACATTATGTGTGTGGTGGTATAAAAACGGATGACATCGGGCGCACTTCCGTGGAAAATATGTACGCCTGCGGCGAATGTACAAGCAGTGGTTTGCATGGAGCTAATCGACTGGCTTCCAATTCTTTATTAGAAGCTATGGTATTCGCACATCGCATCTATGAAGATGTCATTGTAAAAATAGATGGGCAGACTATTAAAACGGGTATCCCCGAATGGAATGCAGAAAGTACGAGCGATCCGAAGGAGATGGTTTTGATTACGCAGAGTATCAAAGAGTTGAAAGAAATTATGAGTAACTATGTTGGTATCGTCCGTTCCAATGTCCGCCTCAAACGCGCTGCCGATCGCCTCTCTCTGCTTTATAACGAAACAGACCGCCTCTATATGAATACGACCCTATCTCCACAATTAATGGAACTTCGCAACCTCATCACCGTCGGCTACCTCATTACAACTTCCGCTCAAATGCGTCGTGAAAGTCGAGGCTTGCATTACACCACCGACTTTCCAAAAAAACTTGATTGGGCAGAAACTTTGTTGAGGTAAAAATTCAAGCACCAAATTCCAAATCTCAAAAATAAAGCGTCATTCCGCGCTCCGACGCGGAATCTGTGTTGGCTTGGTACAATTTCATTCAATAGCCCCTATTCAAAATCGCGCTCTTGCGAAACAAAGATTCCGCATCAAAGTGCGGAATGACCGTTGCTTTTTTGGATTTTGGTGCTTGGATTTTACACTATCGCAGTCATTTCAATTTCGACAAGCATATCAGGACTTACCAAACCACTGACTTCGACCATCAGGGAGGTAGGTTTTATTTCACTGAAAAACTCTCCATGCGCTCTGCCAACTTCTTCCCAACGGCTGATGTCGGTCACGTATATACGTGTGCGTACTACATCTTCAAGGCTCGAATCGGCTTCTTTTAAAGCCTTTTCCATCTTTTGAATGATAAATTTGGTCTGAGCATAGACATCATCTTTGCCAATGAGTTGGTCGCCATCCATCGCCGTTGTTCCGGCTACTTCTATGATATTGCCTACACGAATGGCACGAGAATAACCTACAATGTCTTCCCATTTGGTGCCGGAGGTAATGCGTTGTCTTTTCATTTTTGACTCTATTATATTTTTATCCCTAATTCTCCCGAAACAACTCATTCATACTCACTTTCCCTGCGATCATCCCTTCCACTTCCGAAATAGGAATACGCACTTGTTCCAGTGTATCGCGGTCACGGACGGTGACGGTATTATCTTCGAGTGTATCAAAATCAATCGTCACGCAATACGGCGTACCAATAGCATCTTGTCTGCGGTAGCGTCTGCCGATGGCGTCTTTTTCGTCGTATTGACAAGTAAAAGCGTGTTGCAAATCCCTCAATACTTCACGGGCTTTGCTTGTCAATTCTTCCTTATTTTTCAACAAAGGCAAGACCGCGCATTTGATAGGCGCGAGTGCAGGCGCGAGTTTCAGCACGATACGTGTGG
>ENA-ORXR01001361-ORXR01001361.1-marine-metagenome-genome-assembly--contig:-NODE-1361-length-26006-cov-29.476802_pt1 | contig 26006 bp, 24 predicted proteins | sample MGYA00237866_ERZ511479 | MGnify/ENA metagenome assembly ERZ511479 | reverse complement strand
TTCAACCAAATCCAAAACGAAACAACACCTCGAATCTAACCAGACTCACTTTTACAGAAGAAAAGTTGCTCTGCCGGTCGGGATTGCGGGATTGCGGGCTTGTAGGCGTGGATTGGCTGGAGTTTTCATCGACAAAAAATTGCGGGTTGGTGGGCGCTCCTGATAACGATGGTCGTGGTCGGTATTTCTAATCTGCTAACATTTTCTCGCATCGATTCCATGGAGATTTACCGAAAGATGGACTACCCGCAGTCCTAGATCGATTTGATAGAGCAGCAAGGATTTGTTTCGAACGACTACATGATGTGAAACGTTCTGGTCTGGGTCGTCCCGTTTCTAGTCTATCTATTTTGGATCAAACGCTTCTTTCGGGTGACGAAGCAGGCAGAAGCCTAGGCCTAAGCCCGTTTATAGGTCAGGTTCCAGACCGGCGGAGGACACTAATGTAGCAAATGAATTGCCGAATTCCCTCCTAATTATTGTTGAAAATATGAAAATTTAATATAAATTAGAGAGTTCCATGTTTGCCCCTGCCATTTCCCAGTCGATTCAGCACTCCGACGAGCCTCGAGCAACTCCTCCTCTATTGGAGTCAAAGAACGCTCCTGCCGCTCCCTCTGTCGTCGGGCAACGGTTTGCCAACCTCGACCAATGGCGCGGTTGGGCTCTGGTTCTCGTACTCGTTAACCACGGCTTCAAATGGACTGGCAATGTCGAGGGTCTTGGTCGTGTCGGAGTGAATCTGTTCTTCGTCATTTCCGGGCTATTGACCGCAATGAGCCTGCTTTCGCTACAGCGAAAGGGGAAAAACTACATCCTTGGTCTGATTCAAAAACGGGCATGGCGTCTTATCCCAACGCTGCTGATTTTTGTGACCATCTATGCGGTAGTTCGCGGCTTCCTTGGGCTCGGTTGGGCAGCGCCGGAGTATCTCAAACCGTTTTACATGAACTACATCGTTCCGGAGGCCGGTCTGGGGCATCTTTGGAGTATTGCCTGCGAAATGCACTTCTACCTTTTGAGCCCCTTCTTGTTTTGGCTTGGTACAAAGCGGCGGGGCGGAGCGGCGCTCCTGTGGATGTTGCTTGGGGTGCTGTGCGTCTTTCAAGGCATCCATATTTTGTTGAGGGCGGGAATGCTCTCCGGGGTCTCCGACACACTCAATCACCTGAAGTTCGACTACAAATACACGACCCACGTCGCCGTCTGGCCAATGCTGCTCGGCTTTCTCTGGTATCTTCACGGCCTGCGGTTCCCGGGGCGCATCGATGAATTTCTCTCAGCCCACCTGACGAAGTTGGTGGTTCTGGCCCACGTCGGCATCGTCGTCGCCCTATGCTTACAAGACTCCTACTTAACTGTCTTGGTCAGCCTCCTTCTGATTCCCGTCTTGCTGATCACCTTTCAGAATGGTCGTGCTGTCGATGGCAAGGCTGGAGCTACTTTGGTATGGATCGGTCAGAGGACGTTCTCTATCTATTTGTTCCAGCAGATGTTGACCCTCGGCCTACCGGGACCAGAGGAGTGGCGGCCGCTTGGTGCTTTGCTCGCAATTCCGATCGGCGCGTTGTTCTACGAACTCGTCGAAAAACGGTTCATCAGGTAACGTTGTAATCTAGGCCAAGCTCATGAAACCAATGAAGCCCATCGTCGCTATCTCTCTGGCTCTTGTATTGATGTTCGCGGCGGCCGTCGCAGGACTGCTGGTCGTGCGTGCGGAAGCCCTCTACTTCTTTAAGCGGGAAGCCCAACGTTCCCAATCTCCCGCCACCACAGTCATCGCCGAGAAGCTTGGTGACACTGCAACACCGGCCGAGCTCTGCCTGCTGGGAGACTCCCGCGTCGCTGGATGGACCACCCGGCCCGAGGCATTAAACCTTGGGCTTTCCGGTGCGACGACGGCAGAGATCAGGGGAGCCGTCGACAGTATTCAGCGTCAGCTCCTCGGACAGACGGTTGTCATTCAATGTGGAATCAATGACCTGAAGACCCTGCCCTACAACGGCCACGACGTCGAAGCCTTCGCGACCCGCGTCGCCGATGATATTATCGCTCTGGCTAGGGACCAGATTCGACTGGGGGCCGAGCGAGTCGTCGTCACTGGAATTTTCCCCACCGGACCTGTGCCGCTAGCAAGGCGTCCGTTTTGGGGCGACTCGATCGAACAGGGGCGGATCTTGGCCAACAAGAAACTCAAGAACGAGGCCGAGACCGTTGGCTTTGTCTTCGTCGATACCGACGGTGTCTTGGCGGACAAGGCGCTGTTTTATGACACTCTGCACCTAAATCAACAAGGCTACGAAGCGCTCGATCGCCTGTTGCAGTAGGCCTGCGAACGAGCTTCCTAGCTGGACCGAAAGTGTTCCCAGCCAGAGGCTCCGAGGAGCTGGCCTTCTGCCGGATCGACGATCTTTCCAATCGCGGTTACGGGAGTATCGAACGGCCAGTTCTTGAGCAAGTCGTCGACGCCAGAGGTGGGCGACGTGAATAGCAGTTCGTAGTCTTCGCCGTCGGACAAGGCTTGCTCTTGCGTGCATCCGGGGCGGCAGGGGAGGAGTTCCGGATCGACTTGATAGCCGACTCCAGAAAGCTTCGCTAGCCTAGGTAGATCGGTGCCGAGACCGTCGCTTAGGTCCATCATGCTGGTGGCGGCGTTGTGCTCGCGTAGCCACTGTCCTTCGGCGAGGCGCGGGTGGAAATCGAGGTGCCAGCCACTGGTGAGCGAGCCGCCGAGTTGGCCGGTGACCAGGACGGTGTCGCCGACTTGGGCGTCGGAGCGGAGGATGGCAGCTCCTGCGGGAACCTCGCCGGTGAGGCTGATCGAGATCAAGGCGGGACTACCTGGGGGCAGTCCGATGGTTTCGCCGCCTGCGAGTCCGACTTGGAATTCGGTCGCGACATTGGATAGGCCCTGGTAAAGGCCTTGGATATAGCTGGCCTTGGCATCGGCGGGGAAGGCGATGGTGACCAGCGCGTGGCACGGCGAACCTCCCATGGCGGCGATGTCGCTGAGCGCGCGCTTCAGCGCCTTGGCTCCGACGCGGATCGGATCTTCGGAGGACTCGTAATGGACTCCTTCGACAATGCCGTCGGTCTTGAGCAGAAGATCGGTATCACTGTTAGGTCGGGAGACGACGGCGCAGTCGTCGCCCGGGCCGACGACAAGGTCTTGGCCAGTCGGGAGGTCGGCGAGCAGACGGGCGAGCAAGGCATCTTCACCGAGCTCTCCGACAGTTACATTTGGTTCGAACGCATCCACATCATCACAAGGTTGAAGCCGTTAAAAATGGCGTGCATGGCGATCGGCACCCAGAGGCAACCGGTCCTCTCGTAGGCGATACAGAACCCCAGGGCCAGAATCGTCAGCGGCAGAATGGAGGGCACGTGGCCATGAATCAGGGCAAAGAGAAGCGAGCTAGCGAGAGCGGCGAAGATCCGTTCGCCGTATCGTTTTAGGGTGCCGTAGATCAGGCCGCGGAACAGGAGTTCTTCGCAGATCGGTGCGATGATGACGGCACTGAAGGCGAGTAAAAGTCTCAGTGTCAGATCCTTGTTCTCGGCGAAGGTTTGCACTGCTCTTTGTTCGTCAATCTCGCCGATAGCTGGCACGAGGATATAGTGGTTGAACAACATGGTGCCGCCGAGGACAACAGCGAACGTCGGTAGCAGGAACAATGCCGCGCGCGAAAGGACTCGTTCCGGAGGCATGCGCGCTAGGCCGAACAACTCTCCGAGATCGATCCGGCGATACAGGGCAAGGTAGGCGATGAGCCCACCCGCGAGCATGACTTGGATGATCGCAGCTCCGACCAGCGCCACCAAAGACAAGCCTCCTCCTTCGGGTGCTGAAGCACCGGGGGCCAGTGGCGTCATCGACTCGAGCAGGAAGACGAGAATGCCGATGACGATGCACAGTTCGCGCCAGTCGAACGGTGCGGTGTAGACATTTCCGCGCTCCCCCCAGCGGTCCAGGGGCATGGCCAAGCGGAGCAGGGCGAAGATGCCCAGGCCGATGCAAATGGCCAAGGCGTCGTAGTGCAGGAGATCGATTAGGATCTGGCGTGTGGCGGAATCTGACATCTTAGAATACCCGTTCGCGTAGGTCTTGGAAGGCTCCACCGAGTTGTGCGAGCAGGTGGGAAGGGGATACCGATTCGACCGAGTCGCCGGCTTCGGAGATCGCCCTTTCTCCAGCTCTACCGAGAAGCCAAGAGCCCAAGCAACCCGCTTGGTGCGGACTTACATTGCTCGCTAGAAGAGCGGCGGCGACACCAGAGAGGACATCGCCCATGCCTCCAGTAGCCATGCCCGGGGTTCCGGTAGTATTGTAGACAAGAGGCTCGCTGTTGGTGGCGATGATGGTTCTGGCTCCCTTCAGTAGGAGTGAGTGGTCTGGGTGGGCTTGGGCGAAATTGCGTGCGGTTGTGGCGCGGTCGCTGTCCGAGTCGTCGCCGTGGACCAGCCTCGCCATCTCACCGGGATGGGGAGTCAGCAGGCGGGGGCCGGCCATCGCTGGAATCCCTCCTTCGGCCGCTAGAGCGTTGAGCGCGTCGGCATCGAGGACGGCGGGAACTTCCGCCGTGCGACACAATTGAGCGACCTCGTCCTTGCGGGCAAGTCCGAGCCCAGGGCCGATGGCGAGGGCATCGGCGCGATGGTCGAGCACTTCCAAATACGATGCCACTGGGCGCACTAGAACTTCAGCTGGGGCGCGGGAGGCGAGAATTGGGTAGTCTTCCTCCAGAGCAAACAGAGTGATCAGACCTGCGCCCGCACGGAGCACTCCTTCGGCACACAAGCAGGCAGCGCCGAGCATTCCTTTTGAGCCGGCAACGATGGAAACCCGACCAGCCTCGCCCTTGTGAAAATCGAACCCGCGATGAGGCAGGTGGGGGACAAGACCATCCGGTGTGAGCAACCGAGGAGTGTCGGACCCACCAAGCAGGGATCGCTTGTTGATGATGTGCAACGGCACCAAGCAGATGCGGCCGACGTGGCTAGTCGCGGTGTCGCTGAGCAGGCCAGACTTGGGAGCTCCAATCGTGCAGGTGAGATCAGCCTCGACGGCGTCGGGATAGATCGTGCCCATGTCTCCATCGACGCCGGAAGGGATATCGATGGCGACGACGCTGGCGTGGTGGTCTAGGCGGATCGAGTTGATCTCGATCGCCGCCTGCGCTGCCCAGTCTCGCAACGCTCCGCGAGCACCGATGCCGACCAGCCCATCGACCAGAACCAGCGGGCCGGCGCCTCTCAGAAAGTCGGCCGGCTTGGTGGCGTCGGTTGCCGCTTGAGCGAGTTGGTCGAGCTTTCGTTGCGCCAGCGCACCGAGGGAACTGGAGCTGCGGCGGAGCCAAACTCGCCACCCCCGCTGAGCTAGAAGTCGACCAACGGCGAGGGCGTCACCAGCGTTGTTTCCCTTGCCCAGATAGAGGACCAGCGTGCCAGGCTTCGGGAAAAATTGCCAGATCGCCGCCGCGATTCCACCGGCGGCCTCATCCATGAGGTTCTCGGCCGAGGCCCCGAGCGAGAACGCCTGTTCCTCGGCGGCCCGCATCTCTGCACAACTGACGATCATCGGATTCCTACGAGAGTAGCCGTTCGACTTGCTCCATCGTCAAGCGGTGACCCATGAGCGGCTGACTGCCGTCGGGTTGGGATTGTTGCCAGGTGGCGTAGATGGCGTCGTCGGTCTTCAGAGTCGAGACGTAGCGACTACATCCGGTGCCATGCGGAGAGGTCAGTAGTGGGGCGTCGATGGTGATGCGGTGCAGAGTCGGAAACTCCATCGGCAGAGCGTAGGCAAGGCCGCCGATTTCTTCGCAAGAAAATCCTCGGGGGCGATTCACAGCCATTGGGTTGTCGTCGAGCTGGCGCATGCACTCCGCGCCATCGTAGAAGTGGAGCGCCGCGATCGGTCCGTTAGAAAAGACTCCGACGCGAGGCAGTCCGACCATGTCGGTCACCCGAGTCACCGCCACATCCCAAACAGGTCCACGCTCGAGCGCTTGGTGGGTGACGATCTGGAAGTCCCTCTCGCCCTTGGGCCGAAGCGCGAACGAAGAGTTCGAACAAGTCCAAGAGTGCGGGTGATTGCAAAATCCGAGCAGTGTTCCGGCGCCGGTCTCTAAGACGTTCGGGTCCTTCCAGTGGAGGCGGGAGGGTTCAGAAGAACTCAGGATTAGCTCTAGGCTGTCTTTGCTCAGAGCCTCGATTGTCGGAGCCGTCATGCGACTGATCGACCAGACCCCCGTGCCAGGTTTCTGATAGGCAAGCACCGAATCCGGGTAGGGGATGTCGCGCTCGGTCGAGACGAATAGCTCGACGGTTCCGTCTTCTCCTATGTGCAGGGCACTTCCCTCGATCGACACCGTGGCCGCCCCCTCGACCTCCAAGTCCGCCTTGCTGAAACTCAAGACCTTCTCGTACGGCCCATAGAAATCTTCTGACCGGAATACCGCCAGCTTGAGCCCGCGTTCGCCAGCTCCGACACCAGTTCGTGAATCGCCTTCGTTGCGGTAGCGGCCGACGATGTAGAACGAACCGTTTTGCTCGACGATGTTGCCGCCGCCGAACCAGAACCCGGGCTTCCGTTCGACCGGATCCACAAGAACCTGCGCTCCGTCCTGATCGACCAAGGCCTGGGCGAATCCGGTGATCTTGGCTAGCTGTTCTGGTGAGAAGGCAGACATCGTCGCCCAACCTACCTGAGTCCGCCCCTCGGGCAAGACCGAGCAAGCGCGCGACTTCCGTTTGTCATTAGCCCAGACAGGGGCAATCTACGCGACAACCATGGCGACCGAAGAACTCGAAGCACCATCCCAAGAGAAGTCCGGCCAGTCCCGGCTCTCGATCGCTGTTCCCATCAACGCGTCTACTTCTCCTGAAGCTACGGCCTTTCTCAAGGCTCACCAGCACAAGCTCCAGACTGGTCAGTGGTCAAGACGAGTCCGCTGGGTCGAGACCGGCAAGTTTCATCTCGTGCTCCGGGTGCTCGGACCCGAGAAAGGCACCGACACCGAGGCGCTGGTTGCCGCTCTGCGCACGGGGCTCGCGAACCTGAAGCCGTTTGAGCTCGGCGTCGATCGCCCGATTCTCTACCCCCGTCCATCCCGGGCGCGGGAAGTCGCCTGCCTGATCCGCCACACTTCGGACCTGAAGCGCCTGTTCCGCATCGCCCATGCCGCCGCCGATTCACTGCTCCCCGAAGAAGAGCGAGGCAAAGCCGCCGCCAAGCCGCACAAGGCACACGTCTCGTTCGGCCGCATCCGTTCCGGTAAGGCCCGGAAAGCCCCCAACCTCATCGCCGAAAGCGGCGAGTGCCCCGTTCTCGTCGGCCAAGTCGACCTGATTCGCACCGAGCAGGGACCGATGGGGCCAGTGTCGACTTCATTGGAGTCGATTTCGTTGGGGTAGGGGGGATAGCAGGTATCCCAGAGCACTAGCTCAAGAAATGTGAATGGCACGTCGTCGGGAATTAAAGAGCATAGCGAGTGGCGTCGCGGCGCACTGCGTAAGCCGAAATAACGATCTCTTCGGATACTGGGCTCTCGGAATCATCTACAGCATTGCGATTCGGCGAGGAGAGGATTTCGTTTCCGTCGATATTCCCTCCGATGAGAGCCTTCCCCACGAGCTATCTGCGTTTCGGCGATTATTTCAGGAGCGATTTGGGGCCGCAGATCATCCTCTCTACGTATTCATCACCGGGTTCATCATCGATTTTCGATTTGATTCCTACCGAGTCTCCGAGAGCAGAGGACCGCAAGCCCGCACAACGTGCACAGTGCACATCATTGACGATCTTGGTCGGCATCGATCTGCATCAGCCGCAACCTACTGCTATCCCCATGACCCGCGATTCGAGCAAAAATCAACGCGGAGCTAACGGATTGGACGATTAAATTTCTTCGATAGGAGAGCTTTGGGGGTTAAGTGAAGATCATTCGAGGCTAGAGAGGCTCCAACCGGTGCATTTCATCAGGAATTTTTCCAGAAATCCGCCGAATTCGGGATAGGCTTCGCGCATGCCTAGCGATGACAGCCTTGTCCCGGTGGTGGTTCTGGTGAGCGGAGGAATGGACTCGGTCACTGCGCTTCATCACGCCCATGCGGATGCGACTCAGCAAGTCGTGGCCGGGCTGAGTTTTCACTACGGATCGAAGCACAACGACTGCGAGATTCCGCTGGCACGTCAGCACTGCGAGCAACTCGGAGTGGCCCATCATGTTATCGATCTAGGGTTCGTGAATGAGCACTTCGAGTCGGCCTTGCTTCAGTCGGGCGGGGACATTCCGGAGGGGCACTATGAGGAGGCCAACATGCGCCAGACGGTAGTGCCATTTCGCAATGGCATTATGCTGTCGATCGCCGCTGGCTTGGCGGAATCGAAGGGCGCGACAGGATTGGTCATCGCGGCCCACTCCGGCGACCACGCAGTCTATCCCGACTGCCGGGAGGAGTTCATGCAGGCGATGGGATCGGCAATTACTCAGGGGACCTATGAGCAGTTGCAGGTGCTGCGGCCGTTCATCGACATGCGTAAAGAAGACATCGCAGCGCGTGGGGCGGAGTTGGGGATCGATTTCGCCACGACCTGGTCTTGTTACAAAGGCGGCGAGACTCACTGCGGCCAATGCGGAACCTGCGTCGAGCGGCGTGAGGCCTTCAGCATCGCCGGACTGGACGACCCTACCGAGTATCTTCAAGCCGGACCACTTCCGGAGAAGCCCCCATCGTCATGAGAATTTCCGAAATCTTCTACTCGGTCCAAGGCGAGGGCTCGCTGACCGGAGTTCCCTCGGTCTTCGTTCGGACGTCGGGATGCAATCTCCGTTGCCGGTGGTGCGACACTCCCTACGCGTCGTGGAAGCCCGAGGGCGAAACCCTCGACATCGATGCCATCTTGGCCGAAATCGTCGCGCACAAACCCGCGCGTCACGTAGTCCTCACCGGGGGCGAACCGATGGTCGCCAAGGGGATGGCGGAACTCGCCGGGGCGTTGCGTGAACGGGACTACCACATCACGATCGAGACCGCTGGCACCGTCGCGCCGGAGGGCATCGACTGTGACTTGGCCTCACTCAGCCCGAAGCTCGCCAACTCCACTCCGCTCTCCGGCGAGATCGACGACACCTGGATCGCCAAGCACGACCAGCTTCGCCTCCAACCCGACGTTCTGGCCGATTGGATCAAGGGCTACGACCATCAGCTAAAGTTCGTTCTGTCCGAATCCCAGGACCTTGCCGAGATCGACCAACTGCTGGCCGCGCTTCCCGTCGCTGTGGCTGCCGACCGGATCTTGCTCATGCCCGAGGGGCGCAAGGCGGAAGAACTGCACGCGCGGGCCGGGTCGCTGGTGGACCTCTGTAAGGAGCGGGGCTATCGCTATTGCCCGCGGCTTCAGATCGACCTGTTCGGCGACACCCGCGGGACGTAACCTAGTTAGCTCATGCCCTACCGAATCTGTAAGTCCATCGACGTCGAGAACGGCCACATGTTGTCCAAGCATCCGGACAAGTGCCAGTTCCCTCACGGTCATACTCGCAAGGTCGAGATCGTGCTCGAGGCCGATGAGTTGGACGCCAACGAGATGGTCTGCGACTTCAAGGTCATCAAGGTCGCGCTGGGAGAGTTTCTCGACAGCCTCGACCATGCCATGTGCATGAACACCGACGACCCGGCCTACGCCGAGTTTAAGGAACGCTACGGCGATCGCATCATCGGTTTCGAGGCGCAAGACCCGACCACCGAGGTCATGGCCAAGCTGATCTACGACACCGCCGTCAAACGCCTAAAAGCCTACGCCGCCGACCCTACATCCAAATACGCCATCGGTTCCGGCGTCCGCGTCGCCGCCGTGCGCGCCTGGGAGACGAGTAGTTCGTGGGCGGAGTATTCGGAGTAGGGGGCCGACACCGCGACGCTTCTCGACTTGCTTCTCCCGTTTCAAGGTCCAGCGTTCTGGCAATGAAGCTTCTTCTTATTCGCCACGGTCAGTCCGAATGGAACGCCAGCGGCCGTTGGCAAGGTCAAGCTGACCCGCCGCTGACCGCTCTCGGAGTGGAGCAGGCTGGGCTTGCTATCGCCAAGGCTAGTGAACTGGGGCTGGGCCAGATGTTCGCCTCCGATCTCGATCGGGCCCGAGTCACAGCGGAGACCATCGCTTCGGGTATTGGGCTTTCGGCGCCAACGATTGAACCGCTCCTTCGCGAGCGCGATGCCGGTGAATTTTCCGGACTCACCAAGGAGCAGATCGAAGAGCAATTCCCCGGCTGTCTTGATTCTGGAGAGCGTCCTCCAGGCTACGAACTCGACGAGCCATTGCTCGCCCGTGTGCTCAAGGCCCTTCAGGCAGTGCGTGATGCCGCCACCGCGGACTGCGTCGGTGCGGTTGCCCACGGAGGCATCATTCGGCTCCTCGAAGAGACCTTCCCCCGGCCTGAGTCATCCGGTCCTAGTCCCGAGCACATTCCCAATTTAGCCGCCCGCTGGCTGACCCTCGGCGACAACGGAGAGATCGAACTCGGCGCGCGTATTCTCCTCATCGATGAGGCCGATGCCACGGTGCCGAGCCAGATTTAGCAGGGCTCTTCAAGGCGAGCAAGTTGTGGGTGGCCAACTGAGCTCGGCACAAAATGAGCAACTATTGGAGAGCAGACGGGCCACTGGCGATCACTTGCTTCGGTAGCCTCGTCTTCCTCATTTTTCCATGTGTGTCACAGGAGCCCTTGAGTGCTGGCACTTGTGATGTTCTTCGGCTTGGATAGCGCGGGAGCGGTCGCTAGGGCTCCCTTCGGCAGGTCAGGGACGTCCTGCCCTACCAAGGAAGAGGCCTTCCCCATCCTTTTTTGCCCTCCTAGCCAAAAGCTACTGGTAGGGCGGGACGTCCTCGGCCTGTCAGAGCGCAAGCCCTCCAAGTAGCGCTCGCCGACTCCTCCCGCATCTGCCATACCTGCTTTCCTGCTCTGGGATCCCTAGCTCCGCGCAGTAATCATTTGCTCGGCGAGTAGGAGCGCTCCGGCGATGCCGGCGCGATTGCCTAGGGCTGGGGGGACGATGTAGGAATCCAGGTCGGCGAGCTCGGGGGTGTCGAGGTAGCCATTGAGACAATCGCGGACGGCTCGGCGGACGAGCGGGAAGAGGTGGTTTTGTTCCATTACCCCGCCTCCGAGAACGATTCGCTCTGGCGAGAGGGTGCAGATCAGTGTGGTCAGTCCTGCGCCAAGGCTGCGGGCTTGGACCTGCCAGGCTTCGTGGTCCGGCGGTAGGGTGGTGGGGGGAACTCCCCAGCGGGCGTGCATGGCGGTTCCCGAGGCCATGCCTTCGAAGCACCGGCCATGGAACGGGCAGGAGCCTGCGAACGTATCTGAGTCAGAGTCGGGGGGGACGTGGATGTGGCCCATTTCGGGGTGGAGCATGCCGTGAAGGGCGCGTCCGCCTGTCACCATGCCACCGCCGATGCCGGTTCCGACGGTGAGGTAGAGCACGTCGTCGACGCCTCGTGCGGCTCCCCAGCGGGCCTCGGCGAGGGCTGCGGCATTGACGTCGGTATCGAAGGCGATTGGTAGCGCTCCAAGCCCAGCTTGAATCGTGCCGACGATATCTGCGCCGGTCCATCCAGCCTTGGGAGTCGTCAAGATCTTGCCAGAGCTTGCTGAGCCCGGCTTGACCCCAGCTGGACCGAAGGTGCCGATGCCGATGGCCTGCAACGAACCGTGGCGTTGTTCGGCCTGCTGGAAGTAGTCGATGGCCTGGGCCAAGGTTTCGTTCGGCGTGGTCGTGGGAAACCGGACCTCGTCGCGAATGTTGTCGGGATCAGATCCGACGGCGCAGACGAACTTGGTCCCGCCGGCTTCGATACCGCCGTAGAGGGGCTCCTGTTCGATTGCCATGGTGAGGCTGTAGTCTGAAGTGCTCCGGCCCGCCGACAAGGGCAAAAAAACTCGCGCTCCGGGACAGAAGACGAGCCGGAGAGGGGAAGTGATATGGAGTGCGTGTGGCTTGCCTGGCTTGCCACCGCTTTGGATCGCGCGACCTCGGCGGTGCCTCCCAGAGTTCGCACCAGCCGAAAACGAGCCCACAAAAAAACCACCTTCCCGCGAAGGAAGGTGGCCTTGAAAAAATTGTTTCGGAAGCGGTGGGTTATTTACCCCAGACCTCGACTTCGACGTAGTGGTTCATCTCGTTGGCAGTGTTGCCTTTCGAGTAGAGACGGACGAACTGACCTTTGATGCCGTTGGTCTCGATGATGCGACCGTGGTTGGTCTCGACATACGCCGTGTCCTTGCCAACTCCCATTCCGGACGAGTTGTCGTCGTCGTTGTTGTAGATGGTGGTGGGGTTGGTGAACTCCTTGTCCTCGGAGATCTGCACGATGACGTCGAGGTAGGCTGCGGCGGACTTGTGGAAGTGCCAGACGACGACGCCCCAGATCTCACTGGAAGCACCGAGGTCGATGGTGACGTTCTGCTGGCCCGGCCCGAGCTCAACGTAATTACCGTCGGATCCGTCCTTGCTGCCATCAGTGATCAGCGGGATATCGCCGAAGATGGGTGCGGGATCGGAGCTTTCGACTGGTTTGTTGAGCGCGAGGTTGGTGACGCCTTCTGGTGCCTTGAAGGTGAGTGTCGGATCACCGGGCTTCTCCAAGTTCGCTAGTTTCACGGGAACTGGAGTTCCTTGGAAGAGTGGCTTGGGGAACTCGAGAACGACATCGACGTGTCCTTCGGTAGAAGCGCCTGCGGCGGCTTCATCGGTTCCAGATTCAGCTGTGGTAGCTTCTCCCCCACAACTGGTGAGAGCGATAGCGGCGAAGGGAATAGCGGCAAGGCCGAGCTTGCTGATGTTCTTCAATTTCATGGTTTGTGTCGGAATAGGTTTGATTAAGCGAGAAAGTCGCTTGGTTTAAAGTCGAGGGTACCGCCGTTCTTGATCGCTTCGATCGAGCTGAGGACGGTGACACAGGTGGCGAAGGCCGACTGCACGGTGCAGGTGACGGCGTCTGGATCGTTGGCGCGGGCGGCGTCGAAGAATGCCCGGATGTGCGGGGCGTGCGGACGGACATCGAGGGTGATCGGAAGATCCCACGGGTCGAGGCCCTTGGTCTCGCGAACGTCTGCAGTGCTCTTGTTGCCGAGCCACTTGGATGGCTTGTGTGGGCCGTGCCAAGTCTTGGGTTGCTCCCAGAACTTGTTATAGACGGTCTCCTTCGAGTTGTCCTTGACCACAAGTCCCCGGGCCGCGTACGGTTCCCATGAAGGCGCGCGCGCTTCACGGTAGGCTTGGTTGATCGCTTCGGATTCGGAGATCGACGCAGTGCCGTTCTCGCCCATGAACTTTTCGTAGAAGCCCTGCGAGCTGGTGGTGGTGAGCACCTGGTAGTATCCACGGGTCATGCCTTCGGGAAGGTCATATTCGTAGATGCACATGACGTTGTCTTCGTGCTCAAACTCTTTGTAGTAGTCGATTCCGCCGGAGGCAAGGACCCGGGTCGGGGTGGCATCGAACATCCAGTTGAATACGTCAATCTGATGCGCTCCAAGGTCTGAGATTGGACCTCCACCATATTTTTTGTACCAGCGCCAGTTGCGGAACGACTCCATCGAGTCGTAACCCCACTTGCTAAGTTCGGCAGCAGAGAGTTCAGAGCCTTTTGGCCAGCCATAGGGCTCGGAAACCGCGCGATTCCACTGGCCGTAGGCGTGGGTAATCCGACCGAAGATTTCCTCGCCCATGATGAGGTTGTTGCGCAGGTGGAGGTAACGCGGGTTGGAGCGCCGTTGGTGTCCGATCTGCAATATGCCGCCGGTCTTTTCCTGAACCTTCACCATGGCGCGGGCTCCTTCGATGGTGTTGGACATCATCTTCTCGCAGTAGGTGGCCTTACCAGCCTCCATCGAGAGAACGGTGTGCGGTGCGTGCATCCAGTCGGGCGATGCGATCATGACCGCGTCGATGTCCTCTTTGGCCAACATTTCTTCAATGTCGGCGTAGGGAGTTGCTGGGTGCTTGTAGGCTTTGAGCGTGCGCTCCATGCGAGTCCGGTTGGACTCCCAGATATCGCAAACGGCGACCATCGAGTAAGTGCCGTCGAGAGTTGGATCGGTGCGTGCCGAGTCCATCAAGGCCTTGCCTTGGGCGCCGCAACCGACGAGGGCGATCTTGAGGACCTTGTCCCCAACTGTCTCCTGCGCGATGGCGCTCTTGCTGGTCAGGCTAAGTCCGGCACCAGCGCCAGCAGCGACTCCGGTGCGCACAAAGCTTCGTCGGTCCAAAAAGGATCCGAAGGAGCCCAGATCGGGCTTGGATTGGGAAGGGCTATTTGTCTTGTCGTCCATATTTCCTCCTAGTAGGTGGATGTGGGTCCTAGCCTTTCTTACGATTGAGGAGCCATCCAAGAGACAGCCAGTCGTATTTCGACAGAGTTAGTGCGTAGGCGCAGATCGCGACGTGGAGGCCAAGATAGAGGGATTGAGTGTCGTCGGGCAAAACCATGACGCCGAAGGCCAGAGAGACGAACAGCAGGCCAGCGACGAGCAGCGAGAACCGATGTGCGATTCCGATTAGCACCCAGATGCCGACGATTAGGAGAAGGAAGCCGAGCGGGAAGGCGTAGGCATTACACATGGCCTTCGGGAGAAAGCTGTTGTCAGCTACCCCTTGAGCGATGGTGCCCATCTTTTCCTTGTAGTTGCTCATGTTATAGGTCGCTTCAACACCTGAGCCAGCACGGAACTTTTCCAGGCCAGCGAAGAACAGTCGAAGTCCGATCCAGAGACGGAGAAGGAAGGAGGCGGCATTATGTCCGCAGGATGCACAGGTAGTTTCGTTTTTTTCGGCCATGGCTTGATCTGTCTACTTGAATCGTAGCCGCGATTTATCGTATTCCGACAGAAATTCCAAGAAAAACTGTGAGATTTTCCCTACCTAAGAATAGCGAATTCTTGGAGTCCGCATGAACCAATCAAGCACAAAAAAACCAGACCGTTCCCGGTCTGGCTTCTTTGAATGATATTCAGACTGGATTAAGAGCCGCAGCAGGCTGAAGCGTTGGCGCCACAGCATCCACCGCCACCACATTTAGTACTGCAACACGAAGAGAGAGCGGCTGCGGCGAAGGCGATGGCGATCCAGCGAATGATTTTTCCTGTTTTAGTCATAGCTTTCAGACTAGCGCATTCTCGTGTGGAATGCATTAGAATTCGTAGGAGCTACAGTCCGCGAGCACTGAGGACCTTATTCCATTCGGCGATCTGGTCGGCTTGGGACTCGAACAAGGCCTCGGTTGATGTCTTGATCACGATGTCGATGATCTTGTCTCCCTTGGCGATGGTATCGACGACGTCTTGTCCCTTGGTCACTTTACCGAAGACGGTGTGCTTGCCGTTCAGGTGGGGAGTCGAGTTGTGAGTGACGAAGAACTGGCTCCCATTAGTACCGGGACCGCGGTTGGCCATCGACAGGATGCCTGGACCATCGTGGCGCAGGCCAGTGTTGACCTCATCGGCAAAGGTATAACCAGGGCCGCCGGATCCGGTGCCGAGCGGGTCACCGCCTTGAATCATGAAGTTGGCGATGACGCGGTGGAAGGCCAAGCCGTCGTAGTAATCGCGCGCCGTGAGGTTGAGGAAGTTAGCGGCAGTTAGCGGCGTCTTGATCGCGTAAATGACGCAATCTATGTCACCCTTGGTCGTCTTAATCGTAATGTTGACGTCTTGGATCTCACCGGACGTCTGTTCATCGGCGGCGAACGAGTTTGGGACAACAAGGAGAAGGGGCAGGGCGACTGCGGAGGCGAAGGAGCTAAGGAGTTGCTTCATGGGATACGAGTAGCCGGATTTGTATCGTCTGCAAGTCCCACGCACGAAAGTCCCCGCTGTTGCTTGCGGTATTGGGCGCAGTCATTGTAGGTTAGAACATGGCAAACAATTCTTCTTCGGGTTCCAAGACCAAGAGCAGTAACTTTCGGATCGGTTTCGATCTCGGAGGGACCAAAATGATGGCTTCTCTGATCGATGCCGAGGGCAAGGTCTGCGCTTCGGAAAAGATAGCGAGCGAGGGCTACAACGGTGCTAAAGAAGGGGTCAAACGGATGGTTGCTCTGTGTCGCTCGTTGCTTTCGGAGCAAGGGGTCAAGGAATCGAATGTCGAGGCCATCGGCATCGCCTGCCCGGGGGTAGTCGATTTGGAAAAGGGGATTCTCATCGATGCCCCGAACCTCGGATGGCGGCATGCTCCGATCGCCAAGCCATTCCGTTCGGCCTTTTCCAAAGCGAAGGTGTCTATTCTTAACGATGTCGATGCGGGAACCTACGGTGAATACCGCTACGGAGCAGGCAAGGGTGCGCGGACCGTGCTCGGTGTCTTCCCAGGAACAGGGCTCGGCGGTGGGTGCATCTACGATGGCAAGCTGATTCGCGGAAAGCGCCTCTCCTGCATGGAGATCGGCAATCTCAGGTTGCCGTCGGTTTCGCTGTTCGGTTCGGCGAAGGAGCCACCTCGTATCGAGGAATTTGTCAGTCGGCTAGGCCTTGCTAGTGCTGCCGCCGTCTCTGCCTATCGAGGCGATGCACCGACGATTCTCAACGACCAAGGAACGGATATCCGCAAGATTAAAAGTGGAGCCATCGCAGCCGCCGTCCGCGCCGGGGATCCAGCAATGCTTGAAGCCTTCGACAACTTTACCTTCTACCTCGCGATTAGCGTCGCTGGTGCGATCGACCTACTTGCTCCAGACCGTCTGGTTCTCGGTGGTGGCCTAGTCGAAAAAATGCCGGAGGAAATCACTAAGAGCCTTAAGCGAGACCTGGAACGCCTGGCTTCGCCGGGACTAACCGAGGACCTAAAGATCTGCGTCGCCAGTCTAGGTGACGCGGCCGTTGTTGCTGGTGCCGCCGCCTACGCTTCCGAAAATTCGTAACGTAGACAACATTTTACGCCGATGCTTCCAAAGGAACCAACGTCTAAGTCGATCCGCAAACAGCCCTTCCGGAGTAAAGAAGTCAGTTGGCTGTCCTTCAATCATCGGGTTCTTCAAGAGGCTGGGGATCCAAGTGTGCCGCTTCTTGAACGCCTCAAGTTCCTCGGCATCTACAGCTCGAATCTCGATGAGTTCTACCGGGTTCGAGTCGCTACGCTGAAGAGGCTTACCAAGCTGGGGGATCACTACAAGAAGCTCGGTATTCCCGATCCGAACAAGACTTTGAAAGAGGTCGCGGCGATCGTCTCTCAAGAGACGTCCTCGTTCAACGAGACCTATGCCAAGGCGATGGGCGACCTCCGTACGGCAGGGATCCGTCTGGTCGATGAACAACAGGTTCCGGAGATACTGCACCCTTGGCTCCACGGATTTTTTGAAGGCACCGTTCGACCTCAGCTGATGCCGATCATGGTCAAATCGACCTTCCACCTGTCCCGGCTCCAAGATCAGCCGATGTATCTCGCGGTGCGGATCACGCGTGAGCAACGTAAGGGCCGGCAGCACCACGCTTTGATTGAAATCCCTAGTAATGAGTTGGGGCGTTTCGTCGTCCTTCCCGACCACGGCGGCGAGACGCTGGTCATGTACATCGATGACATCGTCCGCTTCGGTCTACCGTCGTTGTTCGCCCCGCTCGACTATGACCGGTTTGATTCCTATGCGGTGAAGTTCACACGCGATGCCGAGCTGGAGTTTGACGATGACATTACCGAATCGTTTTTCGAGAAATTGACCGATGGAATTCTGGCTCGGGAGGAAGGGAATCCCGTGCGGCTCAACTACGACGCGCGTATTCCCAAGGACTTCCTTAGCTTTCTTACGAAAAAGCTTAATCTCGTAGGTGAAGACGCACTCTTTCCTGGAGCCCGGTACCACAATCGGAAAGCCCTCATGGGATTCCCGAAGTTGGGGGCCGATACACTGCGGTCGCCAAAGCTCCACCCCGTTCCTCATCCAGTTCTCAACAACGGCAAGTCCAGCGATGGTCTGTTCAAGAAGATCAAAAAGAAGGACCAGCTTCTTCACTTCCCTTACCAGTCGTTCACCGTCTTCCTCGACCTGCTCCGAGAGGCCTGCATGGATCCCTACGTGAAGTCGATCCAGATCACCCAGTATCGCCTCGCCAAGCAGTCTGCCGTCGCCAAGGCGCTGATCACTGCCGTGCGCTCGGGCAAGCAAGTGGGCGTGCTGGTCGAGCCTACCGCGCGATTCGATGAGGAAGCCAACATCGCTTGGGCAAATGAGTATCAGAGGGCCGGCGTGCGCGTCATTCTTGGCGTTCCCGGCCTCAAAGTACACACCAAGCTCTGCCTGATCACCAGGATGGAGGGCAGCAGGCTGCGCCACTACACCGCTGTGGGTACTGGCAACTTTAACGAAGATACTGCTGAGCTCTACACCGACCACATGCTCCTCACCGCCGACCAGACGATCGGGCAGGACGCGAAGAAAATCTTTGCTTACTTCAGCCGAAGCTTTAAGCCGCCGAAATTGAAGAAACTGGTGGTCGCACCTTTCCACCTAAGGAACCGCGTCTTAAGCCTGATTCAGAGGGAAATCGACTTCGCGGGAAAAGGGGAAAAGGGTTCGATCTCGATCAAGATCAACAACTTCTCCGACCCAGAGGTCACGTTCCTCTTATACAAGGCTTCGCAGGCTGGAGTGAAGATTCGTTTAATCGTGCGGAGTATGTTCTCGGCCATCACGCAGCGCGAGGGCATCAGCGAAAACATCCAGGCCATCGGCATCGTCGATGAGCTGCTGGAGCACTCCCGGATACTTCGGTTCGGGAATGGTGGTGCCCCAGAGTACTACCTCTCGTCCGCTGACTTCTTGCCGAGAAACTTCGAAGGCCGAGTCGAAACCCTCTGCCCGATCGAGGATCCCGATCTCCGAGCTGAACTCGATACCTACCTGCGGCTTCAGTGGGGGGATTCGGTCAAGGCTCGGCTACTGGACGAGAACCTCATAAACGAGCGGTTCGTGCCCTCGAAGAAGCGGGCCATCGGACGATCTCAGCACGCCATTCGCGAGTGGTTGCGCAAGCTTAGTGAGGGCGAGGAACCTCCAATGATCTCCAACTAGCAGTGCGCCAAGCCGAAACTGTGGATAGGGCGCGCCAGCTTAATTCGGGTCTTCTCAGAGCGGGTGGGGCAGGACGCGGGAGGAGTGGGCGAGCGCCACATGCATGGAGGGTTAGCGCTCTGGCAGGCCGAGGACATCCTGGCCTATCAGAAGCATTTGGGTAGGAGTGCAGAAATAGGAGGACTCGCCCCTTTTTCGTACGCCTGTTCTTTGGGAGGGCACGTCCCTGGCGACCGCTCCCGCGTTATCCAAGCCGAAGAACGAAGAACGCTCGGGAACACGCTCTTCTGGCCGCTCCCAGTTGCAGTGTGGGCGTTTGCGACCGCTTCGGACAAGCATTCTCGGGCGCACGGTGCACGCGCCTCAGGCGCATTGGTTTGCCTCGACGAATCCAGCAAGTGATCGACGGAAACGCGGGTGACCCCCTTCGGCCGCCCGAGCTAGGGCGACTCCGGAAACCTAGTTCCGAGCGCGGGGCTCACGGGTATCGCTATCGCCGGCACCGGAGGCGGTGACGAACGGGCCACCGGCGAGCGGAGCGGGCTCGGTGAAGGCGACTTCTTCGACCTTACTTTCCTTACCGGCGAGAGGAAATTCCTTGCGCAACGGGTAGTAGGGGTAGCCTTCCCACATGAGAATGCGGCGCAAGTCCGGGTGCTCGATGAACTTGATGCCCATCATGTCGTAGACCTCGCGCTCGTGCCAGTTGGCGGTCGGCCAGATGGCGGAGACCGTCGGCACTTCGGCATCATCTTCGGTGCAGGTCGTCTTGACCCGCAGATGGCAACCCTTGGCAATCGAGTAGAGTTCGTAGACAACCACAAATCGCGGATCTTCGCCGGAGTTGTCGACACTGCATAGGTCCATGAGCATGTCGAAACCGAGCTCGTCTCGGCAGAAGGTCAGGGCATCGACGAGCTTGTCGGCGGCGAGGGTGACGGTCGATTCTCCGCGGAATTCGGAGACGGTGGCACCTGACCCGACTTGGGAGAGGAGCTTTTTGGCGGCTTCGGCAGGTTCCATCAGATCAGGATCGGAAAGTAATGTGGGAAGAAGGGCGGACTAGACTTGAATCTGGCCTGGAGCCGGAGCCTGTGCAGGAGCGGCACCTGGCTGCTCAATGATGGACGAGCGGTGGGCGGTGGATTGCGCGTGGCGCTGTTGCAGTTCTGGATCGCCGTCGATCTTGGCCTGCAACTTCATGAAGCCTTCGATCAATGCCTCGGGGCGTGGTGGGCATCCGGAGATGTAGACATCGACGGGAAGTAGTTGGTCGATGCCTTGAAGTACTGCGTAAGAGCGATACATGCCACCGGAAGAGGCGCAGGCCCCCATGGCGATCACCCACTTGGGCTCGGCCATCTGGTGGTAGATCCGCTCGACCGCGTAGGCCATCTTGTAGGTGACCGTGCCAGCGACGATCATGACATCGGATTGGCGGGGTGAGAAGCGCATGACCTCAGCACCGAAGCGCGAGATGTCGAAGCGAGACGAGGCAGAAGCCATCAGCTCAATCGCGCAACAGGCGAGCCCCATGGGCATCGGCCAGAGCGAGTTTTTCCGCATCCAGTTCATTGCGGAATCGAGCTGGGTGAAGATGACGTTGCCCTCGACTTTCGAGTCGTAGGCGAGCTGGGACGAGTTGTCGTTGACCATAGCAGATGCGGTTGAGGGTCGGAGCTAGCAGAGAAACCCTGAGGACAGGTTAAGGTTTGGGGTAGGGGCCGCAAGCCGTGTTTGTGAAAAATTTCACAAGCTCGAGGGTGCGGGAGCCGATGGGAATGTCGTGCGGGATATTCTGGCGTAGAGTCGCCCGATGATGCGTCTCGACCGACTCCTTGCTACCAAGGCCAATTTGCGCGGACGGGCTCGACGTGCCGCCTTGGCATCCGGAACCGTGCGGGTAGGGGACAAGGTGGTCACCGACGGCGCGACCCAAGTCGGTCGGTTTGAGCGAGTGGTTTTCGGGGCCGAGCTCGTCCGCGCCTTGGTCCCGCGTTACGTGCTTCTGCACAAGCCGGCGGGTTATGTCAGTGCGACGATCGATGCGGAACATCCGACCGTTTTGGACATCGTCGTTCCGACTGCCGACTCCGGTCCGCTCCATCTCGCCGGTAGGCTCGATCGCGCCACCACCGGTGCCGTCTTGATCACCAATGACGGCCTCTGGTCCGCCCGCATCACCGAACCGACCAGGCACGTCGCCAAGACCTACCTAGTCACCACCGCCGAGGACATTCCGCACGACCTAATCGGGGCGTTCGATCAAGGCGTTGAGTTGCCTGGCGATGGGATACTTACGCGGCCCTCCGAACTCGCTCTCCTCGACAGCAAGCAAGCCCGCCTTGTCCTCCACGAAGGCCGCCATCACCAGGTGAAACGAATGTTCGGCGCGTTCGGGATTCGGGTCACAGCCCTGCACCGAGAGCAGGTCGGCGAGGTCGGTCTCGATGGGCTCGATCAAGGCGAGTGGCGGGATCTTGCCCCCGAGGAAGTGCGGGGATTGGCCGAGCCGGATGGCTCGATGGCCATCGCAAAAGCTTGACCTCTGCACGCTAGGCGACTGGGATGGGGGATGACAATCAGGACGACACTTTTCAGCCTACTTGCGATGGCGACGGTAGGCCTTGCCGAGCTACCGGAACTGGCTCGCCCGCTGGCGGGTGAGGATCTGGTGCTGCAGGAAGTCGATGGCTTCGTAGCTGGCGAGGCCGAGCACTTCGTGGCGCAGGACAAGGCCGACGTCCGCGCTTGGTATCGGACCAGTAGTGTGGAGAATCCGGGACTGAAACCCGATGCCGATCCCGTCCACGCCGAGGGCGCTGCGCGTGGAGCCTACCTCGAGGCCCTGCCGGATACGCGGAAGAACCATAGCGAGAAACTGATCACCGGAGAGAACTTCTCCAACGAGCCCGGCAAGCTGGCGATTCTAAGTTACCGTATTCGTTTCGACAACCCGGGGCGCTACTACGTCTGGGCGCGAACGCATTCGACCGGAACCGAGGACAATGGCATCCACGTCGGGCTGAACGGCGAATGGCCGGAGTCTGGTCGGCGAATGCAGTGGACCGCGAAGAAGCGTTGGGCTTGGGGCAGCAAGCAGCGGACTCTGGAGGTCCATGGCGGTGTGCCCGGCATCCTCTACCTCGATATCGCCGAGGCTGGCGAGCACACGATCCAGTTCTCGATGCGCGAGGATGGGTTCGAGTTCGATGCCTGGATCATGACTACTGATAAGGACTTCTCTCCGCCTGGGGCAGGGGCACCCGAGAGTGTGGTTTCTGCAGGCACTCTGCCGGCGGCATTTCCTGTAGTTAAGGCGGCCGCTTCCCTTCGAGGCAAAGATGGCGACGGCTCGGTCCAAGTTTCGGGTGAGCTGAAGACTTGGCACAAAGTAACTCTCGACCTCGCTGGTCCGTGGGTGGCAGAGGACGACGACAAGCCCAATCCGTTTACCGATTTACGCATGGATGTGGTCTTCCTTCACATTGAGAGCCAGACCGAGGTCGTGGTTCCCGGCTACTTCGCCGCCGACGGCAATGCCGCCGAATCGAGCGCCAATAGCGGCAACGTCTGGCGGGCGCATATCGCTCCCGGGCTCGCGGGGCAGTGGCAGTACCAAGTCCGATTCCGGCGTGGCGAGAACGTCTCTATTGGCGATGCCAGCGGCGGCGAAGCCTTCCCGCCCTATGACGGCATTACCGGCACGATCGACATCGTCGAAACCGACAAGTCCGGCCGCGACCTACGCGCGCACGGGGTGCTGAACCAAGCGCCCGGCACGCATCACCTACAGTTCGCCGGCAGTGGGGACTACTTTCTCAAGGCCGGTGCCGATGCGCCCGAGACGTTCCTTGGCTATGCCGACTTCGATGGCACATGTGCAAATAGCCCGAAGAAGTGTCCGCTGAAGACTTGGGAGCCGCACGTGCAGGATTGGCGTCCGGGCGATCCGACTTGGAAGGGCGGCAAAGGCAAGGGCATGATCGGCGCGATCAACTACCTCGCTGGGACTGGCTGCAATGCCTTCAGCTTTCTCTCCTACAACGCCGGTGGTGACGGCGACAACGTCTGGCCATTCGTCGATCGGGATGATCCACTCCACTACGATTGTTCCAAGCTCGACCAATGGGGCATCGTCTTCGACCACGCCGGGCGGCAGGGAATGTTCCTACACTTCAAGTTGCAGGAGACCGAGAACGACGACAATCGGCTAGGTCACAAGAAGAAGTCGGCCGAAGTCCCAACGGCTCTGGATGGCGGCAAGCTCGGCATTGAGCGCAAGCTCTACCTGCGGGAGTTGGTCGCGCGGTTCGGTCACTGCCTGGCGCTCAACTGGAATCTCGGCGAAGAGAATACCCAGACCACCGAAGAGCAGATCGCCGTGGCCGATTGGCTTGGCAAGCTAAGTCCCGGTCGCCCGATCGTCATTCATACCTACCCGGATCAGCAAGAGGAAGTCTATGCAGCTCTGATGGATCGGACTTCGGAGCATCCGGTGCGCGGAGCGTCGGTGCAGAACTCGAATGTGTCGGACTGCCACCACCAGACGGTTCGTTGGGTGACGCTGTCCGCGGAAAAGGGAGTGCCATGGCTCGTAGCTTTCGACGAGCCAGGCAATGCCTCCGAAGGCACGCCTGCGGACCCCGGCTATCCGGAAATGCCAGACGGTTTCAACAAGCCGAGCATCGATACCGTCCGCAAGCACGCTCTGTGGGGCACGCTGATGGGCGGTGGCTGGGGGATCGAATACTACTTCGGCTACAAACTCCCACAGAACGACCTGCTGTGCGAAGACTGGCGATCCCGGGCTAAGACTTGGGAATGGAGTGCGATCGCCTTGGGCATCTTCAGCGACGCGGAAATCCCATTCTGGGAGATGGCACCATCGGACCATCTGGTCGGTAACCCGAAGCACGACAACTCAGCCTACTGCTTGGCCAAGGCCGGTGAGGTCTACCTTGTCTACCTGCCAGAGGGCGGCGAACGGGGGCTAAATCTCGACGAAGCACAGAACGACTTCGTCGTCACCTGGATCGATCCCCTGACCGGCAAGACGGCATCAACGACCGACGCCAACGGCGGTGGCCCGGTGCAACTCGCGGCGCCTGATTCGGATCAGGACTGGCTGGCAGTGGTGCGGAAAAAGTAGGTGGATGCGCAGAACGCTCGGAATACGGGCGAAGAGGTCTGCAGGAGGCTTGCGCCTTGCTGTTTGCGGTGTGCAGAATGATACCGTGCGGATTCCATTTTGAGAACATCGGGATCGGCATCGGAACTGATTCGAACAGCTGGTTACCATACGGATTTGAAGCCGTGGGTTGACCGCTCGTTTCGTATTCGTTCTGAACTGCGCATCCATTGAAAAGGGGAAGAGTGGGGCGGGGGAGGAGTTGGTCTCCGCCCGCCCCTGCCTTAACTAACTAGTTAGCCGACCGTGGTCGTGAAGTTGAAGGCATCGAGCTCGTCCTGGAGGGTCTCGATCTCGGATTCGAAACCGGTCACAAGGGTATCGGCTTCGGTCTTGCTGATCTGAGCGACGTACTCGACGTCGTAGGGAGTCTGGCCGTAGCCCTCGCCCTCTTTGAACAAGCCTGAGCGGGTATCCAGATCCTTCAGGGTCTTGGTCAGGCCCTTGATCTCGGCAAGGCGGAAGATCTTTGTGTAGATCTCGACATTGGCGGTGGCGATCTGGGCTTTCAGTTCGACGAGTTCAGCGATCTTGGCCTGGAGATCCCGGAGGAGGTCCTCGGCCTGGTAGTCGAACTTTTGGGTGCTCGGCTTGACGTTCTGGGAAGTGAGTAGAGTCTTGAGAGTATCGATCTCGCCGGCGATGCGGTTCTTCTGTTTGAGTGCTTTGGATAGGTTCATTTTTGGGATTCCTCCTTCGTTGATTTGGATTGGTTGTGGTTTCGTTAGTGTGCTCGGAATTGACCCGGGCTGGGAGTGGGGTAGTTTACGGTCTAGCAATTGGGCATCTGAGATCGGTCTCGACCGGTTCTTGTTGTCTTCGAAGACCCGCTCTTGGCCTCTGTGCCGGGGGCGGGTCTTTTTTCTGGGGACAAAAAAAAGCCCTGCGGTCTCGGTGGAGAGCAGGGCTTGGGAGAAGTCGGTCGATTGATTCTTCTACAGGAGCCCTGTTCGCCACATGGCGTCGCCTTGGTCGGACTGCTCAGAGGAGCGCCGACGGGAAGCTGGTTTTGGATTCGGGTGGGTCATGGCTGGTTTCGCCGGAGGGAATTTCCCTGGCGGAGGAGGATATAGGCGATCGTGTAACATTAGTCCAACTGCATATTGGATTATTTTAATTATATATTCTAATTATCGAATCTACATGGTTTGATGTCGAAATTTCCAGCATCGGCTATATTATCTGCCATGAGCCTGCAAGAAGCAGAAGCCGCGATCGCGGAAGACCTACTGATCATGCCCGATGTATTCGAGCGGATGAGCTACCTCACGGATACCGCCCCACTGACCAGCCCGCCGGAAGGGGAGCAATTGGAGGGGTTCGTTGTGGCCGGATGCATGGCAGAACTGCACGTGGTGCCAGAGCAAGAAGACGGGATTTGGAACTTCCGCCCGTACAGCAATGCTCCGATGGTCGCCGCCATTGCCCACCTCCTTTGTCGAGTCTACTCGGGCCAACCAGCCGACCAGATCCTCGGTCACGAATGCAAAATTCTCGAGACCGTCGGTATCCATCGTCAGCTCTCGCCCAATCGCCAGGCTGGTGCCGCCAACATCGTTGCCAAGATCCAAGGGTATGTGAGGTCCTAGAAGGCGCTGCATGAGTACGGCGGAGATTTGCCTTCGGCCATGTCCGCTGCGCTTCCATTCAGGCATAGCTCGCTGGGGCTCGACCTAGCAACTGTGTTCTCAAGATATCACGAATTCGGGGTGGGGAGCGTCCTTTAGAACAGTGTTTAGATGAATGATG
>ENA-ORXR01001360-ORXR01001360.1-marine-metagenome-genome-assembly--contig:-NODE-1360-length-26038-cov-3.791418_pt1 | contig 26038 bp, 21 predicted proteins | sample MGYA00237866_ERZ511479 | MGnify/ENA metagenome assembly ERZ511479 | reverse complement strand
CCATCGCCGCCGGCATCGCCTTTGGCGCCACCATAGGGGCCTTCAACGGCTGGATGGTCGGCTACCTGGGCATCCCGGCCTTCATCGTGACGCTGGGCGGTTTCCTCGTCTGGCGCAACGTGGGCTGGTACCAGACCAGCGGCCAGACCATTGGCCCGCTCGACCAGACCTTTCTGACGTTCGGGGGCATCAACGGCACGCTGGGCGGCCCGCTCAGCTGGACACTGGGGCTGCTGGCCATTGCGGCGACCATCCTGCTGATCTTTCGTGCGCGGCGCACCAAGACCGCGCACGGCTTTCCCGTCAAACCGATGTGGGCCGAGCTGACGCTGGCGGGCATCTGCACCGCCGCCATTGCGGGCTTTGTCGCGATCCTGACGAACTACCATGTGCCCGAACGCGTCGTCGCCCGCGACCCCGCCAAATTCGGCTGCGAGGTCGCCGAGGGCTGCACGCCGGTTTACGGCCTGCCAATTTCGGTGCTGCTGTTGCTGGCCATTGCGATCGTGATGACGGTGATCGCGCGGCGCACACGGTTCGGGCGCTACATCTTTGCCACCGGCGGCAACCCCGACGCAGCCGAGCTGTCGGGCATCAACACCCGCATGCTGACTGTGAAGATCTTTGCGCTGATGGGCGTGCTTTGCGCGATCTCGGCGGTGGTGGCCTCTGCGCGGCTGGCCAACCACTCCAACGATCTGGGCACGCTGGACGAGCTGCGCGTGATCGCCGCAGCCGTTATCGGCGGCACAGCCCTGTCGGGCGGCATCGGCACAATCTATGGCGCTATTCTGGGCGCGCTGATTATGCAGTCATTGCAATCGGGCATGGCGATGGTGGGCGTTGACGCGCCGCTGCAAAACATTGTCGTTGGCGCCGTGCTCGTCTTTGCCGTGTTCATCGACATCCAGTACCGCAAACGCATGGGGACGAAATAATGACCACACCGCTTGTAGAAATGAAGGACGTCTCGATCGCATTCGGCGGCGTTCAGGCCGTCGACCGTGTCAGCATCAGCCTGCACGCAGGCGAGGTCGTGGGCCTGCTGGGCCATAATGGTGCGGGCAAATCCACCCTCATCAAGATGCTGTCGGGCGCCTATAAAATGGACAGCGGCGAGATTTATATCGCGGGCAGGAAGGCAACGATTGCCACCCCCCGCGATGCGCGCGACCACAACATCGAGACGATCTATCAGACGCTGGCGCTGGCCGATAACCTTGATGCCGCATCAAACCTGTTTCTGGGGCGCGAACTGACGACCGCGCTGGGGTTTGTCGACGACGACCGGATGGAGGCGGAAACGCGCAAGATCATGGCCCGCCTCAACCCCAATTTCAAAAAGCTCAAGGAGCCGGTATCGGCCTTGTCTGGCGGCCAACGGCAATCCGTCGCCATCGCCCGCGCCGTCTATTTCAACGCGAAAATCCTGATCATGGATGAGCCGACCGCCGCGTTGGGTGTACATGAGACTGCAATGGTCGCGGAGCTGATACAGGAGTTGAAGAAGCAAGGGCTGGGCATCTTCCTGATCAGCCATGACACCCGCGAGATGATGGACCTGTGCGACCGTGTGTCGGTGATGAAAAACGGCCAGATGGTTGGCACAGAGCGGGTCGAGGACGTGACCGAAGACGACATCCTGTCGATGATTATTCTGGGCAAAAACCCCAAGGCCGCGGCCTGAGGAATGGCCGGTCGCGGCGTGTGGCACCACATCGTGCCGCGCACGGCCCCTGACCATTCGACACGTTTCGGCAACAATAATTGGATAATTTTTCGATTAGGTCACAATTCAACCATAAATAACGGGTTTAGTGTTTTCTCAACCGGTCCTGCATATCCCCTCACAGCGTTGAGGTTTTTGTAATACCGACGCAGTAATGAGGGCCGACATGACCGTTTTCAAATATACACAGCATTTTCTGGCGGCGCTTGTTCTGTTGGTGCTAGGCAGCGCCAATGCTGTGATGGCACAAGACACGAGCGGAACTGACCCCCGCCTGCGCCTCGCGTATGAAGAATTCCACCCCTATTCGTTTACCGCCGAGGACGGCCAGCCACACGGGGTGACCATCGACGTTATGCGCAAGATCGCCCGCTCTGCCGGATACCAGCTTGAGTTCGTAAAAAGCGACAATCCCGCGCATGCCCTGCGCATGATCGCTGACGGGCGCGCCGATTCCACCTCCCTGCTTGCGCTCACGCCTGAGCGGTTGGCCGTTGGCCTGCCCACTTCTGTGTTGGGCAGCTTCGAGTTGCGCGCCTTTGTGCACGCCGACACCCCGTTCGAGCAGATCACTGATCTGGCCAGCTTGCGCATTGGTGTTGTCGGCGGCAGCTATGCCCTTGCGGGGGCGGCACAAATCCCCTTTGCCCAAGTGGTCGAATTTTCCAAAAACGACGATCTGGTGCTGCCCCTGCTCACGGGGGAGATCGACGCGATTGTGTCGGCATCCGATAGTTTTCTCGCGCGGTTGCGCGAAGCCGAGATCGAGCATCAGGTCCGCATGCTGGGCCCCGCCCTTATCTCCAGCCCCTATGGCTTTGTCATTGCGCCCGACCGTCCCGACATGCAGGCCGCCCTGAACACCGCGATCGAGGCGACGCTGACCCCCGCCAATCTGGATGTGTTGCACGAGGTCTGGTTTGGTCGCTCCAGAACTGTCATGGACCACCCCCTGTTCTGGTGGGCGGTCCTTGCTGTTGCGCTGTCTGTCGCCCTGCTGATCTATTTCTGGCGCCGCAGCGTGATGTTCAAACGCAGCGCCGACACGCTGGTCAAACAGAACAGTGCCAACACTCTGCTCGTCTCTGCCCTCAATTCTATGGCCGCGTCGATCGTGATCTACGACGACAAGATGAAGGCCGTGCACTGGAACAGCGGATTTGCCTCCTCCTTTCCCAGCCTCATCAACGAGATCAAGAGCGGCAAGACCATGCGCGACCTGATGGAGAAATCCTATCGCGATGGCTCGGTCAATACCGACATGACCGAAGAACAATTGCAGCAGCACCTCGATCTCCAGATCGAAAAGGTGCACACGCAAACCTCCCTGCCCCGCACGGTCTATGCCAAAGACGGCACCGTCTATGAGGCCCGAGATTTCCGGTTGGGGTTGAACCACTTTGCCTCGATCCGCGTCGATGTCTCGCGGCTGGAGCAGCAGCAGAACACTATTCTGGAGCAGGCCAAGCGGCTCGAAGCTGCCAATGACCAACTGTCTGAATTTGCGGCCATTGCGGCCCATGATCTACGCTCGCCGCTGATCAAGCAAAAGATGTTGATGACCATGATGGCGCAAGACCTCGAGGATGCACAAAGCCACCTGCCCGACAGCTTGCGCCGCTTCTGGGACAAGCTGGAAAAATCGGGCGACCAGATGGGCGCACTGATCGAGGATCTGCTGGAATACGCACAGGCCGACACCACCGAGGTCGAAACCCACGAGATCGACCCCTCGAATGTGCTGGAAAATGTTGCTGATTTCGTCGGCCCCAAGGAAGGGTTCACGATCGAGATCGCCCCGGACATGCCCCCTGTTCACGTCCACATGACCGCCTTTACCACCGTCATGCGCAACCTGATCTCGAACGCGGTCAAGCACCACACCGGCGCCGAGGGACGGATCCGCGTCAGCTGTATCCGTGATGACCGTGCCGTGCGCTTTTGCGTGCAGGATGACGGCCCCGGTGTTCCCGACCAGCACAAGGACAGCATCTTTGTACCGTTCAAGCGCCTCAGCTCGCAAACGGCCGGCAGCGGCCTTGGCCTTGCCTACATCAAAAAGACGGTCGAGCATTGGGGCGGCAGCGTATCGGTCACCGATGCACCCGGCGGCGGCAGCATCTTTTCGGTCACCGTGCCGGACCTCGCCCAATCCCAGCCGCGTATGAAACTGGTCGGCTAAACCTGCAACAGCAAGGCCCCGATCCTGCAAATGCCCGCTCATGCATGGGGCATTGGCAATACGGCGCCGGCTCGGTCCTGGACAGGATTTGGATAAACCGCTGTTGGATATATGCACAATTGCCAGGTTCAGACGGGCCGTGCGCGGCTGGGTTTGCGGTCAGAAGGTTCGAGGCGATACTGCAACAGCCTTAGGCGGAGCTATGCAGCATAGAAATCAACTTCCCCCGAGCCTCATCAATAACCTCGTTCCAATCTCCCCAGGATTGCTGTCGTAATATTTCCACAGAAGGATACCAGCGCGAAGCCTTGTCCGGCTTTCCCCAGATCCAGTGCGAGACATACGGCACCATCAGCAATGTCGGCTTACGCTTGAGCCCCGCAAAAAAGACCGTGCTGTTGTCGATGGTCACAACAACATCGACACTGTCCATTGCCCGCGTGAAAGCAGTGTTATCTTGTACGAAATCACAGCCGATTTCATGCTCGATCGAGACGCCCAATTCGCGCTCTACCTTTTCAATTTCCTCATCGACAGCACCATATTGCAAGTTGACCCATTGCAGCCTTTCGGGATCAATTTCGAACAGGGTGGATAAACCGGACAGCGGAATGGACCGTTTCAGCGTTTGACTAGGGGCGTTCGATGCCGTGTGCCAAGATAGGCCGACCCGCATCTTTTTAGGAGGATCGACCCTTGGACCCAGCGGGCGGAAGTGGCGCTGTGATCGCGCGAAATCCTTTCGTGACCGCCTGCGAAGCTTGCAAAGGTCGCGGAAATGCACTTCTGCTTCATAGGTTCTTGCCTTCAATTCCTCACCGACATCAACGAAATCGACCGCTGGAAAAACACTCTCGAAATAGGGGCGGAAACGTGATTGGATCGCAAAGGAAAATGACTGGCCCATGTCGTGAAGTTCAGGAATGAAGGTTGAACACAGGGCCTCGTACCCGACACCGTTTTCGGGCTCCGGCCTCACAAGCAACCTACCAGAAAGGGGCGTTCCGTCCCATTTGGGCAGATTGTAATCTGCCTCTCGATGGCGCAATTTCACAATTGCCATTTCATTGCGAAACGCCAGATAATCAAAGGCTTCCCCATCAACACCAGTCTGGGCCAAAGCCATCCCAAGCTGGACATTGGCAATCGGACTGTAAGGGTCAACCGCGAGATACCTGCGCAGCAATGCCGCAGCCTTTTCAAAATCGCCAAAGAAAGTCAGGTAATGGCGCGCCGCAATCAAAAGCGCCGTCTTGTTTGACGCATCTAAAGCGAGCACTTGTTCAGCAACGGCTGTTGCGGCCTTTGCGTCTGCGGCCTTGTTCAATGCTGCGGCAGCGCCCGCAAGAACACCCACCGCCGCCGGAAAGCGCTGGATCGCCGACATGGCCTCAGCTTTTGCTTCTGCAATCAGTCCCAATTCGATCAGGCAATTCATCTTTGTCAGGATCACGCCACGGGCATTCGGCTGGCGCTCCAAAATCAGCTCGCACTGCGCAAGCGCCTCGCGATACCTTTTAGAAACGTACAGGCTTTTTGCGACGCTGGCACGACACGAGAAACTGATCTGCACCTCACCCAGTGCCGCCCAATAATCTGCCAGCACCCGATGCTGGCCCCCTTTTGCGAGGTCTTGCAGGATTTCTTCGGGCGCATCCGGCTGGGCGATCAAAGATGTGTGGCGCGCAAAATCGAGATTGCGACTCGCGAGCTCTACCAGCGTTTTCAGGGGGGTTGCAGAAACCAATGTTGAGCGGCCATTGTCAAAACTGTCCAGGACCGGCAGCAGCGTTTCGGAAAACGGCGCATCCGGGTCCAGAACATCCCCCTCATATCCGTGTTCTTTCACGACCGTTTCTGTTTTGGGCGTGTTGCTCGTAAAGGCGACAAAGGGTGTTTTGCAGCTCATCGCCGCTATTGCATAGTGAAACCTGCCTGTGACCAGCAGTCGGCTGCCCCTGATGTGTGCCATGAATTCCTCGAATGAGCCGGCATTCACAAGCTCGAACCGGTCCTCAAGAAGAAACCGCTGGCCCAGATCATCTTCTGCAATTTTATCCTCTCTGGCGAGGTTCCCCGCAGAGCCGTAGAGGTAGGTGATTTTGCAATCATCGCCGTACCGCGCAAGCATTAAATCTATGACCTCGGCGACGCGGCCAACGGACATCGTCACACCCCCAATCACGGTAATATGTCCGCGTGGTGTTAGCGCGCCAGCAGCGCCGCCCCCGACCTGATCGTAATACAAAGGCAAGCAATCGAACCCCAATACTGCGGGGATTCCATTCCTTCTGTAGAACTCTTGCGAGGCGACATCGCGGACAACCACACTGTCGATTTCTTTGAGGATTGAGACATAGGCGGCATCTGCCGGACAGCGTTCGATTGTGTCGGACGGAAAACAGGAATGATTGACAAGGTGAACCGTTTTACCTGCGGCTTTGGCAAAGCGCATCATCGTGAGCAACGCGATTGGGCCAGCCGTCAAAGACCCGTGCAACGTTCCCTCCCCGTTCACGACGACAACGTCCGCATCATGGATTTTTTCGGAAATTTGCGGGTGCTTCTCCGAAAACTCCGGCGCAGTCGCATAGGCGCGCGCAAGTGCTACGTCGCCAAGTTTGAATTGCCCGTTCTGCGAAACTGAAATGGTTGCAAGCGAACCGCGCTGTAAAAGGCTTCGGGTAAGTGCGTGTGACGTCGCATAGCAGCCCCAATGGTAGCCGTCGCCCGTGTAGTTGATCAGAAGATACCGCTGCTTTACGGTTGTTTCCGGCTCCGCCAGCTTACCCTCGGTCGTTTTGTCGTCGTTCAAATTTCCGCACCTTCAATGGTTGATCAATGGTCGAAATTTGAGCACCAAACGAACATTCACTGTTCCTGAAACGCAGGTCCTACAAGCTATATTTTAACCCTACACGTCGGCCCACTGCAATGCATCCCGCATTAAATAGGGAATATACCCGCAAGGTGCCCGGCCAAAATGGTAATGTCCCCTCCTCAGCGTCCAACACTTTGATTGGGGTTCTTTGCTGTTGATCCGTCACACGTTCAGCATTCATACGGCGCAATACCTTCCACACATCCGTATCTAACAGCGGCTTGCGTCGCTTGAAACCGTGGTCTGATTTGATCCACCCCCAAAGGGCTGGTCAATCGTCGACATTTCTTTGAGAAAGAGAAACGCGGCGCGCCGCGACCGTCGTCATCCGGTCAATCGGACAGGGTCACAGTTGCGCGTCAAACTCGACTTCACCCGCCACATCCCAAAAACTACATGTGCCCGCGCGGTCAAATGCACAAATCGCAGCACAGTTGCGGCCATCGCACTGCATAATTCAAGGTCTGCACAGAACGCAGGCACATATTGCCACCGCATCCGCAATACCCGTCACGGTATTCTTGCCGTCTGCAAGGCCCTTGGATCTCGCCACATTCAGGACCGTTCTGATCCACTGCACCAACCGCCGCACCGTTTCGTGCTTTTCGGTTCGGGTTGGCAGTTGACACAACACCATTTCAGGTTGGTCGATACTGTCCAGTGCCATCCGCCCGATCTGGGAATGAGTATAGTCGCGCAAGGTTTCGATCCGGTGTTGGCCGTGCTTGGCGCTGGTCTGCTCTGGTCTGCTCTGGCCTCCGTTCGACATGCATCTGTTGTGCAAACTCTTCGAGAGAAGAGATTTCACGCTAGGCGTTGAAATGCAGGTTCAAACCCGGTTCAGCCATGCGCCAATGTTCGAGCGCCCATGCGCGGGCCAGGTTAATCGCGACAATATCCGCCCCGACCAACCCAAAGTCAGCCCGCAGCGGTGCACCATTCTTGTTCTTGGCCCCGCTAACGACGATACGCAAGACCCCGCGCCGCGCACCCGACGGGTCCGACACCAGATACAATCCGTTGCCATACCTATAACGCCCGGCACAAATGTTCTTCACCAAATTCATTGGAAAATTGCCAGATTACACCCTTAGAAAACGGGCACGTCCCATCCAACCAAAAAGCCGGATATGGACATAACCGAAGAACCCTAGAGACAACTCAAAACGCGCCTCCGAAACAGTAAAATAAGAAACAGCGCCGCGCAGGACGGCCTATTTCATAGTTGCGCCAAAGGGATGAAAATGGCGGAGGCTCAGGGATTCGAACCCTGGGGACGCTCTCACGCCCGTCGGTTTTCAAGACCGGTGCAATCGACCACTCTGCCAAACCTCCGCAATGGGCGTTTCCTAATTCGCACGCAGCGATTCTGCAATTGGGCAAAATTATCGCGCAACAGGGGGGAAAGTTGCCGATGCGCGTGTGCATGTCTTGTGACAAGGGGGCTGTGCAGGCTAGAGTGCTGCAAAGGCTCCGGAAAGGGGCGAACAGCTGTGCCGCAAATCAGGCACAAGCAGGCAAGGACGAGGGTAAATGGGCAGTCAGATCAAACAGATGTATCCGGTGACGGTGCGCAGGCCGCTGCGTGCGGTGGCGGGACTTATGGTGGTGGCAACGGTGCTGTCGGGGTGCGATGCACAGGGCAATTTCGCGTTCCCCACCGCTGGTGCGGGTAAAAATGCCGTGCAGGCCGCGGCCCCCAGTGGCCCCACGGTCGAGCGGGATGTGGAAGCGCCAGAGATATTTTCGGTCACCGGCGAGGGCTTGTGGGACGGACGTCCCAGCCTCGGCGGTGTCTGGGTCGCGCACCCAGATGTGCAAGACCCCGAGCGGGTGATCATCCGCAACCAGACCAACGGCAAATTCGTCGTCGGCGCCCTTTTCCGGCGCGAGCGTGACATCCCCGGCCCCAGCTTGCAGATTTCATCGGATGCGGCGGCCTCGCTGGGTATCCTTGCAGGTGCGCCGGCCAAACTGAATGTAACCGCCCTGCGCAAGGTGCAAGAGGCCGCGCCCGCAGGCCAGCCCGAAGGCGAAGCCCCGGCTGCACAAACCGCAGGCGCGGTCCAGCCGCCGCCCGATGTCACGGCAGCACCGCTTGATCCCGTCACGACCACTGCGGCTGCCGCGATTGACGCCGCCGCCCCCGTCGCGCCGCAACCACGCGTGCCGGTGCAATCCTCGAACCTGTCAAAGCCGTTCATCCAGATCGGCATTTTCAGCATCGAGGCAAATGCGAACCGGGCGGCCAAACAGATGCGCGGTGCGGGCCTTGGTCCTACCGTCAAGAAAAGCCAGATCAACGGAAAAACCTTCTGGCGTGTTGTCGTCGGCCCCGCCGCCACCAGCGCAGAGCGGGCCAAGATCCTGTCGACCATCAAGGCGGAAGGCTTTACCGACGCCTATGCCGTCTCCAGCTAGAACGAAAAGGTGCCTGTTATGCGCGGATTGAAACTGACCCTGAGTGCTTTGGCCTTGCTCGGCTCGACCATGAGCGTTCAGGCCTTCGATACCCGCGCCACGGCGGCCTATGTGCTGGACTATAACTCCGGCACCGTGCTGATGGCGAAAAAGGCGGATCAACCCCTGCCCCCCGCCTCCATGTCCAAACTGATGACGCTTTACATGGCGTTCGAGGCGATCGACAACGGTATCCTCGATCTGGATCAGGAGCTGCCCGTCTCGGCGGCGGCACAGGCCTACGGCGGCTCCACCATGTTTCTCAAGGCGGGGGAACGCGTGCGCGTCGAGGACCTCATTCGCGGGATTATCGTGCTGTCGGGCAATGACGCCTGCGTCGTTCTGGCCGAGGCACTGGCCGGCACCGAAAGCCGGTTCGCCCGCCAGATGACCATGCGCGCGCAACAGCTGGGCATGACAAATTCGACCTTCACCAACTCCAACGGCTGGCCCAAGGCGGGCCACCGCATGTCGATGCGGGATCTGGGGCTGATCGCCACCAAGCTGATCAAGGACTATCCGCAATACTATCCGATGTTTGCGCAAAAGGAATTCCTGTTCGATCCCAACGAATCCGCGAACCGTCTGAACCGCAACCCGTTGCTGAAACTGGGCATCGGCGCGGACGGGCTCAAGACCGGCCACACGTCAGAGGCGGGGTATGGCCTTGTCGGCTCCGCAAAGCAGGGTGAGCGGCGGGTGATTTTCGTGCTGACCGGACTGGACAGCACAGCCGCCCGCGCGCGCGAGGCAGAGGCCGTGACCAACTGGGCCTTCCGCCAGTTCGCCCAGACCGATCTGGGCGCTGCGGGCACGAAAATCGCCGATGCAGATGTCGCGATCGGGGCCGAAACCACCGTCGGGATGGAGCTGGCCGAGGATGTCTCGCTGCTGCTGCCCGTCAACCCGATCCAGCCCTTGCAGACCGAAGTCGTCTACCGTGGCCCGCTCAAGGCGCCCATCACCAAGGGCGACCAGATCGGGGAGCTGATTATCCGCCCCGAAGGCCTGCCTGAAAAACGGGTGCCGCTGGTGGCGGACCGCGATGTGGCACGCCACGGGTTTGTGGGCCGCATCGTCGCTGCTGCGCAACATCTGGCTGCGCGCATCAACGCAGGCCCCGCGCCTGAAACCTCGTGAACCAAAAGCGGTCGCAGGGGCTTTTCATCAGCTTCGAGGGCATCGACGGTTCCGGCAAATCCACACAGGTCGCCCTGCTGGCAGATCATCTGCGCAGTCTGGGCCATGATGTCGTCGTAACACGAGAGCCGGGCGGCTCTGACGGGGCAGAGGAAATTCGCGCGCTGGTGCTGCAAGGTGATCCTGACCGCTGGTCCGCCGAGACAGAGATTTTGCTGTTCACCGCCGCGCGCCGCGACCATCTGGAGCGTTTGATCCGCCCTGCCCTGAATGCCGGCAAGATCGTGATCTGCGACCGTTTCGCGGACAGCACGCGGATGTATCAGGGTCTGGGCCGTGGCGATCTGCGCGCCGTGGTCGACCGGCTGCACGCGCTGATGATCGGGGTTGAACCCGATGTGACGCTGCTGGTCGACATGGACCCCGTCGAGGGGCTAAAGCGCGCCAAGGCCCGTCAGGGCATCGAGGAGCGGTTCGAGGATTTCGGCGCGGACATGCAAACGGCGATGCGCGCGGGGTTTCTGGCGCTGGCGCAGGAATTTGCCGACCGGTTCCGCATCATCGACGGGGCGCAGGACGTGGACGCCGTGGCGACAGACATTCGCAAAACCGTGCGGCACGCACTGGCGGCGCACGCCCCCCGCTAGATCACCGCGCAGTGAATGCTCCCGCCTGCCGGTTACGCCCTGCTCAATTGCTACGGTTTGCGGGGTATGCCATTCCAAACCCTGCCAATCCCCGCTAAACCGCTGGCATGAGCGATGACACCCCTCCCCAGCCAGAGCGCCTTGAAGGCGCGCCGCACCCGCGCGAAACATCCCGCCTGATCGGGCAGGATGCAGCGCAGGCGGCATTTGTCGAGGCATTCAACACCGGCAGGCTGCACCATGCATGGATGCTGACCGGCCCGCGCGGCGTGGGCAAGGCGACACTGGCATGGCGCATTGCGCGGTTTTTACTGGCAACCCCTGCGCCCGATGCAGGCGGCATGTTCGCCCCCGATCCCCCCGCCACGCTGGACGTGCCCGACGATCATCCCGTGTCGCGCCGCATTCTGGCAGGGGCCGAGGGCGGTATCCATCTGGTGCGTCTGGGCGGGGCCGGCACGGGCGACGCCGAGCGTAGAAAAGCCTTTGCCGAAAAGAAATATTCGAAAGTCATCCGTGTGGACGAAGTGCGTGAGCTGAACCGCTTTATCCATCTGAGTGCGACAGACGGCGGCAACCGCGTGGTGATCGTGGACGATGCCGACCTGATGAACTCCAATGCCTCGAACGCCCTTCTCAAGATGCTGGAAGAGCCGCCGGCGCGGACATATTTCCTGCTGATCTCGCACCAGCCGTCGGGGCTGTTGCCCACGATCCGGTCGCGCTGTCGCACCCTGCCACTGCGCACGCTGGCAGCGGACGACGTGGCGCAAGCGATGGCGCAGGCGGGCGTGCAGGCCGCCGACGCCGACGCGCTGGCCGCGCTGTCGGGCGGGTCGGTCGGCGGGGCGATGCGCCTGTCGCTGCTGGGGGGGGCTGCCCTTTATGCCGATCTGGTCGCGATCATCGCCAGTCTGCCGCAGCTTGACCGTCCTGCCGTGCTCAAACTGGCAGAGGGGGCCGCCGCACGCGGGGGCGAGGCAAAGCGCGATCTGCTGTTTGTCCTGCTGGATCTGCTGTTCAGCCGTCTGGCGCGCACGGGTGCGGCAGGCCACGCGCCCCTGCCCGCTGCCGCGCGCGGCGAGGCCGATGTGCTGACGCGCCTGTCGCCTGATGCGCAGGCCGCGCGGGTCTGGGCCGATCTGGCCGCCACCATCGGCGCACGCGCGCGCCACGGCATCGCAGTCAACCTTGACCCTGCCGCGCTGGTTCTAGATACCTTCATCAAAATGGCGCAGGCCGCACCCCGCTGATCCGCCGGACGGAGCATCATGACAGACACACCCACCCTGACCGACAGCCACTGCCACCTCGATTTCCCCGAGCTGTCGGCAGAGTTGCCGCAGGTCATCGCGCGGGCACAGGCGGCAGGTGTGGCGCGCATGGTCACCATCTGCACCAAGCTGCGCAACGAGCCTGCGGTGCGCGCCATCGCACAGGCCCACGCGCCCGTGTTCTACGCCGCAGGCACCCACCCGATGAGCGTCGCGTCAGAACCAATGGCCACGCTGGAGCAGCTGGTCCGGATCGCACAGCACCCCAAGATGGTCGGCATCGGCGAGACGGGACTGGACTATCACTATACCTCCGAGAGCGCGCAATTACAGCAAGACAGTCTGCGACTGCACATCGCGGCGGCGCGCGAAACGGGACTGCCCCTGATTATCCACAGCCGCGACGCGGATGACGACATGGCCATGATCCTGCGCGAGGAACATGCCCGCGGCGCCTATAGCTGTGTGATGCACTGCTTTTCCTCCTCTGCCGCACTGGCGCGTGCCGCGCTCGATCTGGGCTTTTACCTCAGCATGTCGGGCATCACCGCCTTCCCCAAAAGCGACGGATTGCGCGAGATTTTCGCAAACGCCCCGCTGGAGCGGATACTGGTCGAGACAGACAGCCCCTATCTGGCGCCGCCCCCCCACCGCGGCAAGCGCAACGAGCCGGCGTTCACAGCCCATACCGCGCGCCGTGCCGCCGACACATTCGGCATCGACTTTGCCACTTTCGCCGCGCAGTCCGAGGCGAATTTCGAACGCCTGTTTGCCAAAGCCGCCCGTTTCGGTGCCCCCGCATGAGCGCGCAAATGCGCATCACGATCCTTGGCTGCGGCTCGTCCGGGGGGGTGCCGCGTCTGGGCGGGGTCTGGGGGGCGTGCGACCCGGCAGAGCCGCGCAATACGCGCCGCCGCTGCTCGGTTCTGGTCGAGCGGATCACCGCCCAAGGCACCACGACCGTGCTGATCGACACCACGCCCGACATGCGCAGCCAGCTGCTCGATGCCGGCGTGGGGCGGCTGGACGCCGTTCTGTACACCCACGCCCATGCGGACCATGTGCACGGCATGGATGATCTGCGCATGATCGTGATCAACATGCGTGCGCGCCTGCCCGTCTGGGCCGACATCCCCACCCGTGAGGCCCTGATCGCGCGGTTCGGCTATGCCTTTGTGCAGCCCGAGGGGTCGATGTACCCGCCCATCCTCGAGATGAACCAGATGGCGGGCGATGTGGTGATCGAGGGCGCGGGCGGGACGCTGCGCTTTGCCCCGTTTACCGTGCCGCACGGCGGAATGGACGCCTTGGGATTTCGCGTGAACAACGTGGCCTACCTGCCTGATGTAAAATACATTCCCGATGAGGTCTGGCCCCTGCTGGAGGGGCTGGACTGCTGGATCGTGGACGCCCTGCGCCGCGATCCGCATCCGACCCACAGCCACCTGTCGCAAACCCTCGACTGGATCGCGCGCACATCGCCAAAGCACGCGGTGCTGACCAACATGCACACCGATCTCGACTATGCCACTGTCAACGCCGAGACGCCCGCCCGCGTCGAGCCTGCCTTTGACGGGATGCAGCTTACTTTCGCGCTGGACTGAACGGCGCTGCCCTGAACCTTGCCGGACGGACGTGCCATGCAGCTTCTTCTCGATGTCATCATGCCGGTTTTTCTGGTCATCGGCTTTGGCTATGTCGCGGTCTGGCGCGGGCTGTTTCCCGTGGCAGGTGTCGATGGCGTGCTGCGCTTTGCCCAAAGCTTTGCAGTGCCCTGTCTGTTGTTTCAGGCGATTGCCAATCTCGATCTGGGCGCGGCGTTTGATGCGCGGCTGCTGGTCAGTTTCTACAGCGGTGCAGCGATCTGTTTTGCGCTGGGCATGACGGGTGCGCGGCTGTTGTTTCGCCGCGACTGGGAGGATTGCGTGGCCATCGGGTTTTGCTGCCTCTTTTCCAACTCTGTCCTGTTGGGCCTGCCCATTTCCGAGCGCGCCTACGGCCCCGACCAGCTGGCCGGCAACTACATGATCATCGCGCTGCATTCGCCGTTCTGCTATGCCCTTGGCATCACGGTGATGGAGATCGTGCGCGGGCGCGGGCAAAGCGGGCTGGCGCTGGCCCGTTCGGTCAGTGCGGCGATGTTTCACAACCCGCTGGTGATCGGTATTCTTGCGGGGTTTGCGGTCAATTTCAGCGGGCTCAGCGTGCCGTCGGTGGTGGATGATGCGCTGTCGCTGGTGGTGCGCGCCGCCCTGCCCGCGGCCCTGTTCGCCCTAGGCGGCGTGCTGGTCCAGTACAGGCCCGAAGGCGACATGAAAGCGATTGCGATGGTCTGCTGCATCGCGCTGGCAGTCCATCCCGCGCTGGTCTGGCTGATCGGGTCGGCGCTGGCAGTGCCGCAGGAGCTGTTTCGCGCAGGCGTGCTGACCGCCGGCATGGCGCCGGGGTTCAACGCTTATATCTTTGCGAATATGTACGGGCGCGGGCGGCGTGTCGCGGCCTCTTCTGTGCTGATTGCCACGGCGGCATCTATCCTGACGGTCTGGGTCTGGCTGGGGGTTCTGGGCTGAACCGTGCCGCGCAAATCAGCGCGCACGACGGCTAAGGGCTTGCAAATACGGCCCCCGCCGCCCATTCACACAGGCGTGACAGATGACCGCGCCCTTCCCCCCGCTGCCCTCCCGCTGGAGGCGCTTGGCTGGACCCCGTTTTTCGCGGACCAGTGCGGGCCGGATGATGCGGCGCTCACGCCGCTGCGCATCGCGACCGTGCACCGCGCGCGCATGACCGCGCAAGGCACCGAAGGTCCCGTGCGCGTCACCCTGCCCCCGAAAACCCGCACCACGGATTTTGCCGTGGGCGACTGGATACTGGCGCAGGGCCCCGATCATCTGCTGGTGCGCCGTCTGGACCGGCACGCCCTGTTGCAGCGCAAAACCGAAGGCGCCCGCCTGCCCCAGCTGATCGCGGCGAACGTCGACACACTGTTTATCGTGACCTCTTGCAACGATGATTTCAACCCTGCGCGGCTGGAGCGCTATCTGGCCCTCGCGAACGAGGCGGGCACGACGCCCGTTGTGGTCCTGACCAAGGCAGACCAGACGGCGGACACGGCCCCCTTCATCACCACCGCAGCCCGGTTGCAGCGCGATCTGGCTGTCGTTGCCGTCAATTCAAAAAGCGACAGCGCGGTACACAGACTGGCACCGTGGTGCGGTGCGGGACAGACGGTGGCGCTGGTCGGCTCCTCCGGCGTTGGCAAATCGACGCTGCTGAACACGCTGGCGGCCAAGACCGGCGATGCCGCCCAGCTGACCGGTGCCATCCGCGCGGATGACGCAAAGGGCCGGCACACCACGACCGCGCGCTCGCTTCATGCGATTGCGGCGGGCGGTTGGGTCATCGACACGCCCGGCATCCGCACGCTGCACATTGCCGATCTGGCAGGCGGGTTGGACATGCTGTTCGCCGAAATCGCAGAGCTGGCGCCGCACTGCCGGTTTCGCGATTGCACCCATCTGCACGAACCCGGCTGCGCCATTCTGGCCGCACTCGAGGACGGCACCCTCGATCCCGACCGCGTGGCGCGCTGGCGCAAACTGCACGACGAAAACGCCGCCAACACCCCAATCGAGACAGGCGCGCGCAACAACCGCCAGATCAAACCGCGCCCGCGCAAGCGCTGACGGGCGATAAACCGCTTTTGAACTGTTTTGCCCTAGGACCACGCGCCACGCAGTCTATAGTCGGGCGCAGGCGCGCAACAGGATAATGACCATGCGATTTGACCCCCAACTGGCCGACGTCCGCTTTGGCTGTGGCCTGTCGCCCCGTGTGGGCGCACCTGCATCCGTGGCGCAAATGCTGGCCGGTCTGCGCGCCCCCGACACTGTCGGCGCGCGCTTTGCGATCGAGAGTTTCGAGCAGTTCGAGGCGCGGATCAGCACCGGACAGGAGCTGACCAAAATCCGCCGCCAGAACCGCGGCACGCCACAGGCCGCCGCCGCGAAAAAAGCCCGCCGTGTGCTGCAAAAGGAGGCGCGCATCGCGCAGGTCTTCTGGCTGGGTCAGCACCTCAACCGCTGGGTCGCCACCGATGCCCCCCTGCGCGAGCGTCTGACGATGTTCTGGGCCGATCATTTCACCGCCACGGGCAAGGCGGGGCTGATCCGGCGCGCCGCCTCCCCCTATGTCGAGACGGCGATCAGGCCCCGCATCACGGACCGTTTTGAAGAAATGCTCAGCGACGCGGTGCTGCACCCGCTGATGATCCACTATCTTGATCAGGACCGCTCGGTCGGGCCGAATTCGCAGCGCGCCACCAAGGGCGGCAAATTCACCGGCCTGAACGAAAACCTTGCCCGCGAGGTGCTGGAGCTGCACACGCTGGGCGCAAACGGCCCCTACGACCAGACCGATGTGACCCAGCTGGCAGAGCTGTTGACCGGCGTGACCCACGGCAGGCCCATGCGCCTCAAGTTCCGCAAGGACAGCGCAGAGCCGGGTGCGGAAACGGTGCTGGGCAAGGAATATGGCGGCGACAATCCCCACATCCGCGACGTGCGGGCCGTGCTGCGCGATCTGGCGCGCCATCCGGCCACAGCGCAGCACATCGCGACAAAGCTGGCCGTGCATTTCACCACCGATGCGCCCGACCCCGCGCTTGTCTCGGCGCTGGCCGCGCGCTACCGCGAGACGGATGGTGATCTGGGTGCGGTGACCCAGGCACTGCTGGCCCATCCCGCCGCATGGGTACCCGCGCGCCGCAACGTCAAACCCGCGTTTCATTTCATGGCCTCCGCCCTGCGCGCGCTGGACATGCCCCCCGAGGCGATCAACACGCTGGATGAACGCACCGCCCGCGCGACCTTTATCGCGCCCCTGCGCGCGATGGGCCATGTCTGGGAAAAACCCGATGGCCCCGATGGCCTGCCCGAGCAGGACACAGCGTGGATCGCGCCGCAGGGCATCGCCGCGCGCCTGCAATGGGCGATTACCGTGCCGCAAACCCTGATGCCCGACCTGCCTGATCCGCGCACATTCGTCGGCGCTGCCTTGGGCGGGTTCTCCACCCCCGCCGTCCGCTTTGCCGCCAGTGCCGCCGAAAGCCGCGCAGACGGTGTGGGCCTCATCCTCGCCTCGCCCGCGTTCCAAAGGACCTGAGCCTATGACACTCGACCGCCGCAGTTTCCTTGGACGTTCCGCCCTGATCGGCTGTTCGCTGGCGGCCAGCCCGCTGGTGACCCCGCTCAGCTTTGCCGCGACGGGGGGCGAAAACCGTCTGGTCGTGATCTTGCTGCGCGGCGCGATGGACGGGCTGGACGTGGTGCGCCCCTACGGCGATCCCGCCTTTGCTGCACTGCGCGGGGACGCAGGCGTGGGCCAGCCCGACGGCGCGATTGATCTGGACGGGTATTTCGCCCTGCACCCCGCGCTGGCCCCGCTGATGCCGCTGTGGCAGGCGGGCCAGCTGGGATTTGCCCACGCCGTCTCGACCCCCTACCGCGACAAGCGCAGCCATTTCGACGGGCAGGACCTGCTGGAGGCAGGGCTGTCCGACCTCGACGGCGGCACCGCGCGCGATGGCTGGCTGAACCGCGTGCTGCAACACCTGCCCGGCGCTGTAGGCGAGACAGCCTATGCCATTGGCCGCGACCCGCTGGCCGTGCTGGGCGGCCCCGCCCCGGTTGAGCGGTGGAGCCCGTCCTCGGATCTGGTGCTGAGCCCGCAGGCGGTGCAACTGGCCACGCTGATCATGCAGGAGGACCCGCTGTTCGAGGCGGCATTCACCCGCGCGATGGCGATCTCAGACAATGACGGCGATGCGGTGGCCAGCACCGGCACCGCAGAGGAACGGATGGGCATGGTCGCACAGAACGCACGCCAGCCCAAAGGGATCAGCCTGGAGCGGCGCGTGGCGGAATTTGCGGGCAAGCGGCTGCGCGCGCAGACCCGCATCGCCGCCTTTTCGATCAACGGCTGGGACACGCATCATGCGCAGGACCGCAGCCTGCCCAAGGCCCTGACGCGGCTGTCGGATGCAATCACGACCCTGCGCGACACCGTGCGCGGCGACATCTGGAACAAAACCACCGTGGTCGCAGTGACGGAATTCGGCCGCACCGCGCGGCGCAACGGCAGTCAGGGCACGGACCACGGCACCGGCGGGCTGATGGTACTGGCGGGCGGCGCGCTGCGCGGCGGGCGCGTCATCGGCGACTGGCCCGGTCTGGACGAGGCACAGCTGTACGACCGCCGCGATCTGATGCCCACGCGCGATGTGCGCGCGCATCTGGCGTGGCTGCTGCACAGCCAGTTCGGCCTTGCGACCACGACCCTTGAACGCGATGTGTTTCCCGGTCTGGATCTGGGCGACGATCCGCGCCTGCTGCGTTGACGCAAAAGGGCCACCCCTGCGGGCAGCCCTTTGACAGATCGGAAATGCGGTGGCGGTTTAGCCGACCAGCTCAAGCCCCGAAAAGAAATAAGCGATTTCTTCGGCGGCTGTTTCTGGCGCGTCCGAACCGTGCACCGAGTTTTCGCCGACCGATTCCGCAAATTCCGCGCGGATTGTGCCCGCTTCGGCATCGGCGGGGTTGGTGGCGCCCATGACTTCGCGGTTTTTCGCGATGGCGTTTTCGCCTTCCAGCACTTGTGCGACGATCGGCGCAGAGGCCATGAATTCGCACAGCTCGTCATAAAACGGACGCTCGGCGTGGACTTTGTAGAACTCGCCTGCTTGCGCTTTTGTCAGGTGAATCCGCTTGGAGGCGACGATGCGCAGGCCCGCGTCCTCGAATTTCTTTGCAATCGCCCCTGTCAGGTTGCGTTTGGTTGCGTCTGGTTTGATGATCGAGAATGTGCGCTCAAGAGCCATGTGTCGTCTCCGGTTGGGTGTTGATTTGCGCGCTGACTAACATGGCCCCTGCCCCGTGAAAAGCGGCGATTGACGGCGCGCGCGTCTTCCGTCACACCCCGCCCATGCTTCGTATATCCGAGATCAATTATTCCGTCGAAGGCCGCCCTCTGTTCGAGGAGGCTTCAGCCGTCATTCCCGAGGGGCACAAAGTGGGCCTTGTGGGGCGCAACGGGGCGGGCAAGACAACGCTGTTTCGCATCATCCGCGGGGAGCTGGGGCTGGACGCGGGCGAGATCACACTGCCGAGCCGCGCCAAAATCGGCGGCGTGGCGCAGGAAGTCCCCTCGTCGGAGACATCGCTGATCGACACGGTGCTGGAGGCGGATGTGGAACGCGCCGCACTGATGCGCGAGGCCGAAACCGCGACCGACGCAGGGCGCATCGCGGATATTCAGGCGCGTCTGGTCGACATTGACGCATGGACCGCCGAGGGGCGCGCCTCGTCTATCCTGAAAGGACTGGGGTTTGACGACTACGATCAAAGCCAGCCCTGTTCGGCCTATTCGGGCGGCTGGCGGATGCGCGTGGCGCTGGCTGGCGTGCTGTTTGCGCAGCCCGATCTGCTGCTGCTGGACGAGCCGACCAACTATCTGGATCTGGAAGGGGCGCTGTGGCTGGAAAACTATCTGGCCAAATACCCCCACACGGTCATCATCATCAGCCACGACCGTGGCTTGCTGAACCGTGCCGTCGGTGGCATCCTGCACCTCGAGGACCGCAAGCTGACCTACTATCAGGGCAACTATGACCAGTTCGCCAAAATGCGCGCCGAAAAACGCGCACAGCAGTCGGCAGCGGCCAAGAAACAACAGGCGCACAAGGCGCATATGCAGGCCTTTGTCGACCGGTTCAAGGCCAAGGCATCCAAGGCGAAACAGGCGCAGTCGCGCATGAAAGCCATCGAAAAGATGGTCACGATCACGCCACCCGAAGAGGCCGCGCGCAAGGTTTTCACCTTTCCGCAACCGGACGAGCTGAGCCCGCCGATCATCAGCATCGAGGGCGGATCGACCGGTTATGACGCGGGCGTGCCGGTGCTGTCGCGCCTGAACCTGCGGATTGATCAGGACGACCGCATCGCCCTGCTGGGCAAGAACGGTCAGGGCAAATCGACCCTGTCAAAACTGCTCAGCAACCGTTTGGTGCTGTTCGAGGGCCGCGCGATCAATTCCAACAAACTGCGCATCGGGTTTTTCGCCCAGCATCAGGTCGACGAGCTGGTGATTGACGAGACACCGTTGCAACACATGATCACCGCCCGCCCCGGTGTGATGCAGTCCAAACTGCGCGCACAACTGGCGGGTTTCGGCCTTGGCCCCGATCAGGCGGACACCGCCGTGGGCCGCCTGTCGGGCGGGCAAAAGGCGCGGCTGTCGCTGCTGCTGGCCACGCTGGACGCGCCGCATCTGCTGATCCTCGACGAGCCGACGAACCACCTTGATATTGAATCGCGCGAGGCGCTGGTGGAGGCGCTGACGCGCTATTCGGGCGCCGTCATTCTGGTCAGCCACGACATGCATCTGCTGTCGATGGTTGCGGACCGTCTGTGGCTGGTCAGCGACGGCACGGTCAAACCCTATGAGGACGATCTGGAGGCCTACCGCAAAATGCTGCTGACCGTGGAGAAACCCGTCAGCAAAAACGCCCGCCCCAAGGTTGACGCGCCCAAGCCCAAACGCGCCAGCCGCGACGACATCATCGCCTTGCGCAAGGAGGTCCGCACCGCCGAGGCCCGCGTGTCCAAGATCAACGAGATGCGCGACAAACTGGCTAAAAAGCTGGCCGACCCCGCCCTGTATGAAAAGGACAAGCTGGGCGAGCTGGAAGTCTGGAACAAGAAATACGCCGAGGTCATGGCCGCACTTGAACGCGCCGAAAGCATCTGGATGGAAGCCGAGAGCAAGCTGGAGAAAGCGGGCGCATGATGATCGACACCGCCTATATGATCACGGCCTTTGTGACGCTGTTCGTGGTCATCGACCCGATCGCCCTGACGCCGATCTTTCTGGCCCTCACGCCGGGGATGAGCGCACAGGAACGCGCCCGCATCGCCTTGCGCGCCGTGCTGGTGGCGGGTTTGTTGCTGGCGCTGTTTGCCTTTTTCGGCAAGGCGGTGCTGGGCTTTATCGGGATCTCCATGCCCGCGTTTCGTGTGGCGGGCGGCATCCTGCTGTTTCTCACCGCGATGGACATGCTGTTCGAACGGCGCACAAAACGGCGTGAAGACAGCTCGGAAACGCCTGAAATTATTGAACAAGACGATCCAAGCGTCTTTCCCATCGCGATCCCGCTGGTGGCGGGGCCGGGTGCGATTGCCTCGGTCATTTTGCTGGTGGGCGAGAAACCGGGCGGCGAAGGGTTGGTGACGATTCTGGGCATCACCGCCCTGATCCTCCTGATCATGTATGTCTTTTTGCGCCTCAGCAGCCGGTTGGAACGCGCCCTTGGTAAAGTGGCGATCAATGTCATCACCCGCGTGCTGGGCATGTTGCTGGCGGCGCTGTCGGTGCAATTCGTCCTCGACGGGCTGGCCGAATTCGGTTTTGTCACGCCGCTTGGATAACGCCGCCCCGCCCCTATATTGAGGGCACGCGCCAAGGAGACACCGATGACCGGAGACGACACCGCAAGCCTGATCTACCTCGTTCTGCTGGCCTGCGCCGTGGGCGGCTGGTTCCTGATGCAAGGGCGCGACAGCATCGGCAAAACGCTGCAAATGGCGATGATCTGGGGCTTTATCTTTCTGGGCATGGTGGCCGGCTATGGGCTGTGGTCGGATGTGCAGCGCCAGACCACCGGCGGGCAGATGTTGCAGCGCGGTGAGGGCCAGATCAGCGTGCCGCGCCAGCCCGACGGGCACTATTACCTCACGCTTGAGCTGAACGCAGAGCGCATCCGCTTTGTCGTCGATACGGGCGCCACCGACATGGTGCTGACCCGCGCAGATGCCCGCCGCGCGGGGCTGGACCCCGACACGCTCAACTTCATCGGCATTGCCAATACGGCCAACGGTCAGGTGCGCACCGCCCCCGTGCGCATCGACACCGTAAAGCTGGGCAACATCACCGACACCAATGTGCGCGCCTCCGTGAACGGCGGCGAGATGGACGGCTCGCTGCTGGGCATGGGCTATCTGGAAAAATGGGGCCGGATCGAGATCAGCGGTGGAGAGCTGCGGCTGACGCGGTGAGCAAATGCGGACAGTGTCGGCTTAGAGCCCAAGCAAGCTGATGCTGCATCCACCATGAATGTCCGCTATCACGAGAGAGCCAAAAACCTTCAACAACCGCTTGGGTTTTGAACGGGGTTTTTGACAGCGTAAATCAGGGTGTTTTGTGGGCGTTCCAAAAACGAGGGTTTTTGGAACGGCCCCGGATGGCGGCGGGGCGACAAGGCTGACAGTATTTTCTAAGTTCAAAAGCTGGTTGAACAGTCTACACACCCTTCTCCAAAGAAGCTAACACTGCCAGATATAGCTTTAAAAAATGGATCAGGCTCAATGATTTTTCTAGGTAAACTTATCGCTGTGGTTTTGGTGGGGCTTGGCATATTCAATATTGGCGTCGGTTTCTGGATTGCCGAAAACACGCCGACGATGATTGAGAATGCTCAGTTGTCAGCACGCTATCTCGCAACAGAAAATTCAGGCGACGGCATAGATCGAGGCATGGTTATGCTGGGGGTAGGTGTTGTTTTTGGTCTTCTTGCAAGAATCGCCAAACGGTGAAATTTACTAATACGATGTAACTTACTATCGAATCCAAAAACCACCGTTTGTTGAAAGGTCAGCATTGCAGGTGTTCAAATGCCCGTTTCTCCAAAGCAGTCATTGATCATACCTAGGCCAAGGGTCGGCTTCGTCCGCACAGCAGACATCTAAGCCAGCTTCACGTCTGCGCCTTTTTCACCCACCGGCCCGCGTCCTCGGCCCAGTATTCCGCCTTGACCCCTGCCGATTTGAGCGCCTTCCACTGGCCGCGCGCATGGGTCAGCTCATCCTCGTCGTAACCGTCGAACAGGATGCACACGCGCTGCATGGCGGTCACATCATCCGCGCTGATTTCGGCGCGGTGGACTGCGATGATGCATTGTGCCGCGTTTGCGTTCTGCGCGCTGGTGCTCAGCAATACCGGCTGGTCCGCATCATGCGCGCCCCCCGCGATGCCATGCGGCAAAAAGCTGTCCTCGGCCCCCATCCACAGCGCACGGTCAAGCGCTTGCAACCCCATATCGTTGGTGCCGCGCACACCCACACGCCAGCCCGCCGCCTGCGATTTCTGCACCAGCATCCGCAGGGTGTCTGCCAGCGACTTTTCTTGCAACTGATAGAACATGGCAGACCCCATTTGCCTTTACTCCGTCTCGTAATTATCTGCGATCAAACGATTAAGGGAGGCAACGCCCCAGCCTGTTGCCCCCACCGGCGCCAGTGCTGTCGCGGATTTGACCGAGGCCACGCCCGCAATATCGAGGTGGATCCACGGGCAGTCCTCTTTCACGAAGCGTTGCAGGAATTGCGCAGCCGTGATGCTGCCCGCCGCAGGGCCGCCGATGTTCTTCATATCCGCGATCCGGCTTTTGAGCAGATCGTCATAGGCCTGCCCCAGAGGCATCCGCCACGCCCCCTCGCCCTCGGCCTCTGCCGCTTTGAGAAAATCATTGCAGAACGATGTGTCATTGCTGAACACGCCCGCGTTCTCGTGCCCCAGACTGGTGATGATCGCGCCGGTGAGCGTGGCCAGATCAATCATTGCGGCGGGTTTGTAATGGTCCTGCGCGTACCACATCACATCACACAGCACCAAACGACCCTCGGCATCGGTGTTGAGGTTCTCGACCGTGTCCCCCTTCATCGTGGTGACCACGTCACCCGGGCGCGAGGCATTGCCCGACGGCATATTCTCGACGATCCCGACCAGCCCCACGACATTGGCGCGCGCCCCGCGCAGCGCCAGCGTGCGCATCACACCCGCCACCACGGCAGAGCCGCCCATGTCCATTGTCATGTCCCCCATGCCCGCACCCGGTTTGAGGGAGATCCCGCCGGTATCGAACACAACCCCCTTGCCGACCAGCGCCAGCGGTGCATCACCTTTTTTGCCGCCGTTCCACTGCATCGCCACCACATAGGAGGGGCTGACAGAGCCTTGACCAACCGATAAAAGCGTGCGCATTCCGAGCTTTGCAAGCGCATCCTCATCCAGAACCTCAACCTTGAGGCCGATGCTTTCCATCTCCTTGAGCCGCTCTGCGTAGGCGGTGGTGGTCAGCACATTGGCAGGCTCGTTCGTCAGGTCACGGCACAGATGCGCGCCCTCGGCCACCGCCATCAGGGGCGCGCAGGCCGCCTCCAGCTCCTCGGGTTTGGTCTGCATCACAGTGAGGGCACCGCCCCGCGTGCTCGCCGCGGATTTATGCGGCTCGAACGCATAGTCCCGCATCACCAGCCCGAAAACGACCTCCTGCGCGTGGCGCAACGGGGCACAAAGCAGCAGCATGTCCGCCTTGCCGCCGCGCGCCTTTGCCAAGGCCGCGCCTGCCTTTCGCGCGGCCATACCTTTTGCATTCCGCTCCAGCCGGACAACATCCACAGCATCCGCCGCCATGCCTGCGGGATAGGCAAGGCTCACGACATTGCCGTCCTTCAGCTCGCCCCAGCGGGCACTTTCGACCAGACGCGCCACAGCGCCTTTGGTCAGACGGTTCACACGGCGCGCGCCGGGGTCCAGCTTTCCCTGCGCGTCGATGAACACGGCGATACGCCCCGTGCGTGCCGCGAGGGTATCGAGATCGGTCAAAACGAAGGTGACGGGAGTGAGAGTGCTCATGCGGGTGGCGCCTTTATGCTAGGGATCGGCCCAAGACCTAGCGCGCACCCGCCGATATGACCAGATATGAGTTTTCCGCCCCACTGCTTTGGGCTAGTGTATTCAAAGTGGCGCCCGCGGGCGCATTGGAGGAGAAACAGTTTGGCCAAGTTCGACCGCTATATGCTGTCGCAGCTGCTGGTGCTGTTCGGTTTTTTCGCCCTCGTTCTGGTGGCGATTTTCTGGATCAACCGCGCGGTTGTCCTGTTTGACCGGCTGATCGGGGATGGCCAGACGGCGATGGTATTTCTGGAATTCACCGCCCTCGGCATGCCAAAGCTGATCGCGACCGTCCTGCCTATCGCGACCTTTGCGGCTGCCGTCTATGTCACCAACCGCATGACCTCCGAGAGTGAGCTGACCGTGCTGCAATCGACCGGCACCAGCCCGTGGCGCATGGCGCGGCCTGTGCTGGTTTTCGGCCTGTGCATCGCCCTGTCGATGGCGGTGCTCAGCAATTTTCTGGTGCCGATGGCGCAGGCCCAGCTGAAAGAACGCGAAGTCGAGATTTCCCAAAACGTCACCGCGCGCCTGCTGACCGAAGGGACGTTCCTGCACCCCGGCAAACAAGTCACCTTTTACACCCGCCAGATCGACACGGATGGCGTGCTGCGCGATGTATTCCTGTCGGACCGGCGCAACCCCGATCAAGGCATCATCTATACCGCCGCCGAAGCCTATATGGTGCGCAGCGGTGAAGCGACGACGCTGATCATGGTCGACGGGCTGGCGCAACGGCTCGAACGGACGGGCCTGCGTCTGTCGACCGCTAAATTTGCTGACTTCTCCTTTGACATCTCAACGCTGGTGCGCAGCGACGCCCCCGAGCAGACCAGCATCGCCAACACCGTGACCCCGCAGCTGATCGGCAACTGGGCACAGATCGCGCAGACCTCGGGCCGCAGTGTCGGCGCCGTGGCCGAAGAAGTACACACACGG
>ENA-ORXR01001359-ORXR01001359.1-marine-metagenome-genome-assembly--contig:-NODE-1359-length-26048-cov-23.629048_pt1 | contig 26048 bp, 25 predicted proteins | sample MGYA00237866_ERZ511479 | MGnify/ENA metagenome assembly ERZ511479 | reverse complement strand
TTCTCCGATAGCTATCGGAGTACGAAACTTATAAAGTTTAGCAAACGGGGTATTTAAAGATGTGGGGTATCGTTAGACTTCGAAAATGTCCGACGACTTAGGCTTAACTTCCAATTTTCAGATAGGACGATTCTCAAAATTAATTTACGTTTCACTAAATTCCTATATGAGCCATTATTTTATTTAAATTGCGGTTATTGAACAATGTGCATAATGATTTAATTTTCAGCCTATTGTGACAGGCTTTGCTTTACGATATTTTAAAAACTCACCTCCAAAGGCATCTGCACAAGTACTTGCGTACCCAGTGTTTTGTCGTTTTTATTGGTCAAATCCCGAATCTCCAAAGCTGTGTATGCTGCTCCGTTTTTCATTGCCTCCAGTCGCTCGCGGGTCACGCCCATCGCTACCGATTGGTGTCCGGGTTGTTTGGATTGGCGGAGTTCGGCGGCGCGTTTTCTGCCTACGCCATTGTCGCGGATTTGGCATTGGAGTAGGTTCACGTTTTTTTCTTTTTTTATGGAAAAACGAACGACTAATTTTCCTGTTTTATTTTGTAAATGCGAAATACCGTGAATCACCGCGTTTTCGACAAAAGGTTGTAACAACATCGGCGGCAATTCTATTTCCTCCGCATCCATATTATCAGGCGAATGAATCTCAAAATCAAAGGGAACAGGCTGACAAAACTGCTCCATGTGCAGGTATTTTTCCAGCGTGTTAATTTCTTCTTTTAAAGTAATTTTTTCCTTACGCGAATTGGATAAAATACTCCGCATCAGTGCCGCAAATTTGTGAATCTGACTCCTTGCCGTCAAATTTTCCTTAGCCGCCACCAGCGATTGAATACTATTCAAAGCATTAAAAATAAAATGCGGATTCATCTGCAATTGCAAGGCTTTTTGTTCCAATTCCAAAACGTGGTTTTGCATTTCGAGTTCTTGGCGTTTTGCGGCTTCTTTCTTGCGAATCGCTCTAATTCGACCCCTCACAAAAAGAAAAATCAACAAAGCCGCCAACACTGCCGCCAATGCCTGCACCCAACGCAATTGCCAAAACGGTTTTTGAATCACAAACGCAGCCGAAATCGGCTCGGAGTACAAATTATCATCCGTCACCGCCTGCACATTGAACGTATATTCTCCCGGCGAAAGCTGCGAATAATTCACCGACTCCCGCACCGATAGCGGCGACCAATCTTCCTCCACCCCTTCCATCTTCCAACGATACCGAATCGACTCCGGCATACTCAAATTAATCGCCTTAAAATCAAAACTCAAATGATTCTGACGATACGGCAACTCCAAACCCTCACGCAAGCCGCCTGAGGAGGCAATCCACTCACTATAAGGCGTTTCTGACAATGATTTATAAAACAAGGTAATATCCTCAAAATGCAAAACAGGCGGTAATACCTCCCGGCTTTTTTGTGACACGGTATGCTTCGTCAGGCCATTCATCGTACCAAACCACAGGTTGCCATCGGCATCCGAAATGGCGGCATTTCGGCAAGTTTCGATACCGAGAAAGCCTTCATTTTTGCCGTAATGTTCGATGTCGAGTACTGTTCCTGTTTCGTTCAAAGTAATTTTATCGACACCCGTTTCACTACCTGCCCACAGATTACCTTCACGGTCAAAAATCAGCAAATAAATATTATCCGAAGTCAGTTTTTCCTCTGATTTCAACGGCTCAAAAGCCCCTTCTTCCGCTTCAGGATTGAGCATAAAAATTCCCTCACCCGCCGTGCCGACCCAAGTACGCCCCAAGCTGTCGAAGGCAATTGAATTGATAGATTCGCGGGGCAAACCGTCATTGCGGTCATAAATCGTTGCTACCTTTCCATTATCAAAATAACCAACCCGTCCGCCGCGTGTAGAGAACCAAATTTTACCGGAATCATCACTGCACAAAGTCCGTATTCGACGCTCTTGCAAATTTGATTTTCCGAAGGTTTGGATGGCTTGTATAGAGTCTATTTCACTAATTTTTGCAATCCCATCCGTCTGCGTTCCCACCCAAATATTTCCCTCACTATCCTCCGCAATACTATGTACCCAATCACTCGGCAGTCCGTCTAATTTCGTAATCAAACGATAGCCCAAGGAATCAATCGTGTCCAAAACCATGATGCCCTTCTGCTGCGTACCAATCCACAACCGCTCGCGCGAATCCTCAAATATCACGCTACTTTTCACATCAATATAACTACTATCACGCCCCGATTTCTGAAATTGAAAACCATCATAAGTACCAATCCCATCATCAGAAGCCGAAAACCAAATTTTATCATCCTGCGCCTTGCACAAGGCATAAATTCGACTCCCGTGCAAGCCATTATTTTTATTAAAATGAATAAAAAACTGCCCCAAATACTTCGCCACTCCACCAGAGGTAGCTATCCAGATATTATTCCATTTGTCATGTATAATACTCCGAATATGAGGGTGCGGCAAGCCTTCACGCTCCGATACGCGCGTCCATGAAGAATCTTGTGGCGAGTAAATCGAGATGCCTCTTTTTTGTGTGCCGACCCAGATTTTGCCATCATCCGCAGTATAAGCACATTGGGTTTTATCCAGCTTTCGTTCTTTAAATTCACGAACAGTCAGCAGCGTATTTTCATCAATAATCCGCACATTGCCATCAAAAGCAATCACCCAAATATAGCCCTCATTATCACGAGTAATCGCGAGTATCGGCGCAGCGTCGGGCGTAGTGAATTGCTTCACGTTTGTATCTCCCCCTTTGGAGGAATCCCCGCGTTTATCTCCCCCTTTGGAGGAATCCCCGCGTTTATCTCCCCCTTTGGAGGGGGCTGGGGGGTGGACTCCCGCGTCTTTCCCCACAAACCACGCCCCATCATCCGTAGCGACCCACAGACCTTTTTTTGTTTGATAAAATTGATTAACAGGCAAATTATAGGGCATTCCCTTTTTTTGTGTAAATATGCTGTCGGAAAATGAATACGCGAGAATGCCCGTCCGCGTACCTACCCACAAGGTAGAATCATTTTTCTGGACAAATGACCACGCATCCCTTACCGATTCTTTTCTTTTTAATACAGGTTCAAATTTTTTCCCTGTAAAACGACAAATCCCACGCTTGGTACTCACCCAAATTTGCCGATTCCCATCCTCATATATTGCCTGAATGTGATTAGAAGGCAGACCATTTTTCGTCGAAAAATTCGTGAATTTATTCCCATCAAAACGACTCAGACCACCGCCTTGCGTTCCAAACCAAATATACCCGCGACTATCCTGATGTGCGGCATAGACCTGTGACTGCGGCAGCCCTTCGGAAATGCTGTATTTGATAAAATTATACTGTTGCCCAAAGCAGGAAAATGCAAGGCAAATACTAAGGAGTACGAGGAGATGACGGATTTTTTTCACAGGGCAAATATAAGGAATTTGAACGTAAAACGATTTTGCAAATCGTTCTGTCAACCAACTTTTTCCAAGCGAACAGAACGATTTGCAAAATCGTTTTACGTTTTACACTTCAGTAAGTTCCGGTATCTGTGAATGAGCCGCTTGTTCACCAACTCCCTAGACTGCGACCCACTTATAATATCGCGCTCCCAATCGTACACCTTCTTCACCTATCTTTTCCAATACAAATTCACGGGAAGGCGATAAAACACTCTTATCCAATTGCTTACGATGCAATTTTTCATAAGTCGCATAATCCAGTGCATGACCGGATTCGAGCGTATCAAATATTTTAAATTGAGACACTACTGACTCCCATTCAGGTTGAACAATCGCCTCAAATACCTTTGACTTAGAGCCACTTCCATAGCCCAACAAGCCCAAGTACTTCCCTGTAAGGTCGCTGCTATCTTGCAAATCAGATTCCAGCGTACTCATCAGTGCCAAGAAAATCGAACAAGCGTACATATTGCCCACAAGTGAGGACGCACGTTGCGCTTTTTCCAATTTTTCACTGACGAAAGCGCGGTATTCATCCGTCTTCGTAATCGCACGAAGGAAGCCTGTGCGGTCTTTTTCATATTGGGCATTATCCGTATAATCCGCTTCGTAAGGTTCGGTGGGGAGATTTTCGGCAAAAGTAAGCCATTTGCCTTGTTGTTTTTGCGAAAACGTAAAAAGTTCGGATGCAATACGTTTCCCGTGAAAAGCATACGGCAGGTGAAAAACCAAGCGTTCCCAACGATTCAAAACATCTTCATTATCAGCCGCTTCATCTGTTTGCATAGCATTTCCACAGAAATCAATATAGGCTTCACGAATACGATTTTGGTACGTCCAATTAGAATATTGACCATCAAAAATGGGCGTATCTTTATGCAATTCAAGCACTTCGTCATTTTCATCCAAAATACCGCTAACTTGCAGTGATTCAGGTAGTTTTGCCAATATTTCTGCGGCATCCATCTCCGTCAGTCCGGCTAAATCAAGCACTTCACGCACCAATTTTTCCTTAGAGAAAGTACGTTTAGGTTTGTAAAAATCATGCACCCCACGAGTCGCCACACCAAAGGTACCACTTATCGCCAACAGTCGCGGATGATGCTTGACCAACATCGCCACTGCACCTGCGCCTTGCGTGTATTCGCCACCCGATTCAAGTTCGTATTTCGCAAAATCAGACGTAACTACGATACCCACGCGCCCCTCTGCACCACGTACCCAATCCAACGTATTTTGCAAAGCATCCACGCCGCCCACACAAGCAAAAGTCAAGTCCACCACATCACAATTTTCAAAGCAGGACACGCCGTATTCATCCCGATATTTGCGACGCAACATCTCCAAAACATAAGTTGCTGTTGGCTTCGCGCCATCCAATGCCGATTCCGTTCCCAAGTAAATGCGCCCAATGTCTTGTGGTCGCAATTGGTTACGTTCAATGAGTTGGTCAACGGCGTTGGCAGCCATCGTTGCAGCGTCTTCGTGTACATCCGGAACTGCCATTCGGGTGAGTCCCAAGCCTTTATTTAGCTTGGTATATTCCAGATTACGGGCTTTGGCAAGAGATTCAATAGGAAGGTAGAGTTTTGGCACATAGAGTGCCATGTCATCAATTCCGACAATGTATTCCATATTCGTGTAATTTTGCATTTTTAAATGTTTTTTTCGGAAAAATGTTTAAACGTAACACAGAGATTCTTCTCGATTTTTACATTAAAATTATTTTAATTTAATTAAATTATTAATTTTGAATAAATTATAAATTTAAATACTTCACATTGAAAATTAATTTAACTTCACAAATGATTATTAATTAGTGATTTACAATTAATTTAAATTTCAATGCAAAAGTCGATATTGTTGTCTGTTCCGCATAAAGTACGGACAGGAATGTCCGTATTACGTTTCCCACCAAAATTTAATCTACACGCATCTTATTAAAATATCAGCAACGAAATACCAATCTTTCAACTGATTTGTTCCGTTAAGAGCATTGTATAGGGTTTGTGAAAACCTTATCAAAAAAAGTCTTCATTTTATTTGGACTTAATCCAAATAGCCTTTAGTTTTGCGGACGGAAACTTTATTTACAATAAATCTAAATAAAAATAACAATGAATCTCGGTAGATTTGCGTTCATCATTTTAGCAATTTGCGGATGTACATGGGCAATGGCTCAAACCAATCCGAACAATCCAAATCAAGGTAATACCATTTACGGATGGTCAAGCACGAGTGGCGGTAAGACGATGATTGGCGGCTACGCAGGAATTCATTACAACCAACCCGTAGGCGGCGATATTCGTGAGAATGGTAATTTGGACGTACATCGTATGGTCATGCTTTTTGGCTACAAATTCGATAAGAAAGTCGCATTCTACACCGAAATTGAATACGAACACGTCAGCGAAGTCTATATCGAACAAGCATTTTTTGATTATAAAATCAATAATTACGTCACGCTAAAAGGCGGTTTATTGCTCGTACCAATGGGTATTATCAACGAATATCACGAACCGACAACCTTTTATGGTGTAGAGCGTCCGATACTGGATAAAGTGGTGGTGCCGACGACTTGGAGGGAAATTGGTTTAGGCGTTTCGGGCAATATTCAGGAGGTGTCGCTGCGCTATCAGGCGTACTTGATGAACGGTTTTTTGGGCTACGATGGTGAGGCAAGATTACGCGGTTCGGACGGCTTCCGAAAAGGCAGACAAAAAGGTGCAGAATCGGTGATGTCATCGCCCAATCTGGCTACGAAAGTCAACTATTATGGCATACGCGGCTTGAATATCGGCGCAGCCCTTTACGCCGGAAAAACACAATCCACGCTCTACAACGGCATGGATAGAAACGATGATTTTGCACGAGCGCAAGCCGATAGTTCGGTAGTGAATTTGACGATGTTGGGCTTGGATGCTCGTTATGATTTGAAGGCATTTCACATTCGCGGACAGTTGAATTTTGCGAATGTCGGCAATACGGCGTCATACAATACGTTTGCGGGGTCGGATGTGGGGAGTCGCTTGTTTGGTTATTATGTGGAGACGGGTTACAACGTCCTCAACCACACCGAAGCGAGTACAAAATTGATTCCTTTTGTTCGCTTTGAAAAAATGAATACGCATGCAAGTGTCGCAGAAGATTTGACGAAAAATGATGCTTATAATCGAATGGTTATCACTACAGGAATGGATTGGAAACTGAATGATGGCGTTGCATTAAAGGCTGATTATCAATTTCTTAAAAATACAGCGAGTAACGATTGGGATAATATTTTGAATCTTGGTGTTGGTATTTGGTTTCGTTAACGGTGGACGGCGAATTAGATTAACAAATAGTACGTAATTTTTTATATTTTTTGGCTCATTTAGGAATTTAGTGGAACGTAAATTAATTTTGAGAATCGTCCTATCTGAAAATTGGAAGTTAAGCCTAAGTCGTCGGACATTTTCGAAATGTCAGACGACAACATTTTTATTATTTATTTAAAATCAATTATTTACAAATAATAATAAAACATTTTTTATAAAATAATTTAAATTTAAAACGCAAATACACCTCGCCTGACATTTTGAAAATGTCCGTCGAGTAAGCTTTCCACTAAATTCCCAGATGAGCCTATTTTTTTAGTTCAAAATGAGAAACATTATTATTTCTACATTATTGGTTTCAAGTGTGGCTTTATTGAGTTTTACGTCTTATGGCGACTTCTTTTTTCCACCGTATTTGCAGAAGAAAATCAAGAAACAAATCAGCAAAACATTTAATACGGACAAATTTGAAATGACGATGCTCGTGGCGGATTCCAACTCCTACGCACACGATTTTTTTGAAATAAAAAACCCTAATAACGAAATGATTGGCTACGGCATAGTCACCCTCACCAACGGCTGCAAAATCGGCGGCTGCGATGCCATCCAACATGCCGATAATGCCGAATACGAACAATTCTACTTCTCTACACTCTACCACCTCGACGGCGAAATTGCCAACGTAAAAGTCGTCGAATACGCTTCCGAGCGTGGTTACGAAATCACCGCCCGAAGCTGGCTCAAACAATTCATCGGAAAGCGCGGCGGCGGTCTCCGCGTCGATAAAGAAATTGACGGCATTTCGGGCGCAACGGTTTCTGTGAATTCGATTGTCAATGAGATTAATGTACAGCAAGATTATGTGTCGCGTGTAGCGGATACGATGACGGCGGGGCAGTAGGTTTGTTGCTCGCTACTTCGTTTTTTTAACCCCGGAAAATTACTTCATTTGACTTACCATTGCACATAGATTAATTCGGAATAAATACTGGTTCTGTTTTTAATTTTGTAAGATTTTTACTCATTTTTTGTAAGAAATAGTGAGTACTTTTTCTTACAAATTTTTGATAAATTTCTTACAAAACATACACGTTGATACTTCAATGGATGTTTATCTTTTGTAAGAAATTTACTTATTTTTTGTAAGATAAAATGGCTACTTTTTCTTGCAAATTTTTGATAAATTCCTTACATTTGTATTATGAGTGTAGATAATCGCATAGAAAAAGTTATAAAAGAAGCAGAGTCAGGTACTATATTCTTTCCGAATGATTTTAGGGGTATAGGCTCGCAAAGTGCTATACATACGACCTTGCATAGAATGGCAAAACGGAATCTGATTGTGAGGATTGCACAAGGGATATACGCAAAGCCGACAGTGAGTGAGTTTCTTGATTTGGAAGTGCTACCGACAGTTGAAGATGTTGCCGTAGCTATTGCAAAACGCGATAAAGCAAAGTTATTGCCTTCCGGTAGCTATGCTATGAATATGTTGGGGCTTTCTACTCAAATTCCCCTTAAATTACTTTATTACACAGACGGAAAAGCAAGAACATTAAAAGTAGGGAATCGTACTATTAAATTTAGAAAAACTACTCCTAAAAAGTTGGCATTAAAAGGAGAAATTAGCCGCTTGGCAGTACAAGCACTTGGGGAGATAGGCAATGGTAAAGTTGAACCGGAAGAAGAAAAAAAAGTAGTAGAATTACTCAAAAAAGAAAATATAAAAGATTTGAAACACGACATATCTTTAGCGCCTCAATGGATAGCTGAGATTATGGCAAAAGCATTAACAAGATGAGTTATCACAATTTTTACAAAGCAAAAAAAGAGAATAAGCAATCTGCCTTTGAAGAAGTATCAAAAAGAACAAATCTCCCTGATTACGCCATAGAAAAAGACTGGTGGGTCGTCCAAACCCTGCGCGTCATTTTCCAAATGGAGGTAGGGCAGCACCTCCTATTCAAAGGCGGCACATCACTCAGCAAGGCGTGGGGAGTAATTGACAGGTTTTCGGAAGATATTGACTTGGCATTGAATAGAGAATTTCTGGGGTTTGACTCAGGATTAATCAGTAAAACGCAGGTACGAAAATTGCGTTCTGCTTCGTTCAAATACATGACCGAAACATTCAACTCTAATCTACAAACCGCATTTAAAGGATTGGATATAAATGAATTAGCGTTTGAATATGAAAATTTGGGTGAGGGCGACCAAGACCCCGTTTCTATTCTCATTCACTATCCGCATGTTGTGGATTACCCGACCTATATTCAACCGAGAATAAAAGTCGAAATTGGTAGTCGTTCTATGAAAGAACCTTTCACAAATCGCTCATTCAGGTCGATGGTAGGCGATACATTTTCCGACAAATATTATGCTGATACCAAAATAAGCGTTCCTTGTATCAACCCTGAACGGACTTATCTCGAAAAATTATTTTTGCTGCATGAAGAATTTCAAAAACCCAAAGAAAAAATAAGGGTCAATCGCCTGAGTCGGCATTTGTACGACATTTACCGGATTGCTCAAAGCGAACATAGGGTAAAAGCTCACAGCACGGAACTCATAGAAAACATTATCAAACACAGAGCCAGATTCAGCAATATGAAAGGTGTTGATTACGAAAGCCATTACCCACCGAATTTGCGTTCTATACCTCCCGATGAATACATTAAAAATTGGGCAAAAGACTACAAAAAAATGCAAGATGAAATGATACCTGTTGACAGCCCTCCATTTGAAGAACTTATTGAAGTGATTCAGCACGAAATCACAACGTACAACGGATTAAACATTAATTCGGATAGAGAATAATCCCAATACCAGCCAAAAGATTTTAACTTTTTCCCAAATAAAATTCCTAATCTCAAAACGCCTTCCTATATTTGATTTTTTCCAATTAAAGATAAACAAACCACAAAGGACACGAAGAACACAAAGACCAAATAGACGCAAAGTAAACAAAGTTTTATAAATGATTGATAATAAGTTTTTTATATCAACTTAGTTCCCTCCTGCGTTAATTGAGATTTCGTGTCCTTCGTGCGCTTAGTGGTTAAAAATTACGACAAACATGCTCGCAAAAACCTACGGCAGTGCGGTCTATGGTGTGGATGCCAAGACGATTACGATTGAGGTCAATGCAGGTGGACAATTCCAGCAAGGAACGCCCGGATATTCGCTTGTAGGTCTGCCGGATAGTGCGGTGCGAGAAGGCTATCAACGCATCGAAGCTGCCATAAAAAATAACGACCTCGAACTGCCGCGTGTGCGTATCGTAGCGAATATGGCGCCCGCTGATATTCGCAAAGAAGGCTCTTATTACGACCTGCCCATCTGCATGGGCGTACTCGCCGCTACCAAGCAAATACCCGATACAGAATTATCGCAATACATCATCATGGGCGAACTCTCGCTTGATGGCGGTTTGCGTCCGATAAAAGGTGCATTGCCAATAGCGATACAGGCACGTAAGGAAGAATTTAAAGGAATGATAGTACCCAAAGAAAACGCCCGTGAAGCTGCCATCGTCAATAATCTGGATGTGTATGGTATGGAAAATCTGCGCGAAGTCGTCGATTTTTTCAACGGACAAAGCGACCTCAAACCCACCGAAGTAGATACCCGCGAGGAGTTTTCTTATGCACAAAATATGTACGAAGTCGATTTTTCGGATGTCAAAGGACAGGAAAATATCAAACGTGCGATGGAGATTTCGGCAGCAGGTGGGCATAATGTCATTTTGATAGGTCCGCCGGGTGCGGGTAAGACGATGTTGGCACGGCGATTTCCGACTATATTACCGCCTTTGTCGCTATATGAAGCACTGGAAACCACAAAGATACATTCCGTAGCGGGGCGTATGCCGTCTAATGCTTCGCTGATTTCTACCCGTCCGTTTCGTGCGCCGCATCATACGATTAGCGATGTGGCATTGGTGGGTGGTGGGTCCAATCCGCAGCCCGGAGAGATTTCTCTGGCGCATAATGGCGTCTTGTTTTTGGATGAATTGCCGGAATTCAAACGTGCTGTGTTGGAAGTGCTGCGACAACCCATGGAAGAGCGCAAAGTGACCATTTCTCGTGCTAAAATTTCAGTGGATTATCCGGCGAATTTTGTGTTGGTGGCTTCCATGAATCCTTGTCCGTGTGGTTATTTTAATCATCCTGAAAAAGATTGTGTGTGCGGTCCGGGTGTGGTGAAACGTTACTTGAATAAAATATCAGGACCACTATTAGATAGGATTGATTTGCATGTAGAAGTGACGCCGATTTCTTATGACCAACTCGCCGAAATACGCCCTTCGGAAAAAAGCGAAAGCATTGTTGAGCGTGTGATTGCAGCCCGCGAAATCCAACAAGAACGTTTCAAAGACAAAAAAACGCTACACGCCAATGCCCAAATGCCTAGCCGCATGGTACGCGACCTCTGCCAAATCGACCAGACTGGTCAACTCCTCCTCAAAACCGCCATGACCAAACTCCAACTCTCCGCCCGTGCCTACGACCGCATCCTGAAAGTAGCCCGCACGATAGCTGACCTAAGCAAATCCGACGACATTAAAATGGAACATCTTGCCGAAGCGATTCAGTATCGAAGTTTGGATAGAGAAGGTTGGGCGGGTTGACGTAAAACGATTTTGCAAATCGTCAGGCTTAGATAGAGAACGATTTGCAAAATCGTTTTACGTTTCTTCAGATTGATTTGTTTGTGATATTTTTGTATTTTTGAAAAAAATGGAATTATGGCTTATAGAGATTTTACATTAAAGGATTTAGAAAAAAAATTTGGTGTCATAAATGAAGTAGTCGGGCTATTTGATTTATCAAAAATCAAGGAAGTGCTTCCCGGAGCATGGCTAATGGAGTCACTTGAGGCAGGGGAGATGTTGCGCCTGAATACGGAAAAAGCAAAATCAGAAGTCGTCGTAATGCCCATTTTAATAGAACTAAAGAAACGCAACAACCACTTTTTTACCATTTTTTCGGGCAACACATTCAAGGTGGATAAAGAACGCGGACTGAATGGTGAATGTGATTTTATACTCAGTGCCAATACCAAGTCTTACATTATTGATACACCTATCATTTCCGTTGTCGAGGCTAAAAATGATGTGTTGAGTATAGGCATAGGGCAATGTGCGGCACAGATGTATGCCGCAAAATTACAAAATGAAGATGATGGCAAACCCCTTGATGTAATTTACGGTTGTGTAACTACGGCTCGCGATTGGCAGTTTATGAAATTGGAAAACAACCAGCTTCTAATCGACAAGAAAGTGTATTCTATCGAAAAACTCGAAACCATACTTGGTATTTTCCAACACATTATAGATTACTACAAATCTGTACTCGAACCCGTGACAGCTTGACGAGAGTTACGAACTCAAAATAATTGCGAATTATGGCTTACAGAGATTTTACACTGGAAGATTTAAAGCGAAAATTTGGGCTAACGAATAAAGTCGTACCGATTTTTAGTAACATTTCAATTCAACCGATTCGTGTTAGTGACTGGTTGAATAAAAGCCTGTCTATCGGACAAAGATTGCGTCTACGCACAGAAAAAGCAAAATCAGAAGCTATTGTGATGCCCATTTTGCTGGAATTAAAAGATAGAAATGATGACTTTTTGATGATTCACTCCGGCAATACACTCAAAGTAGATAAAGAGCGCGGACTGAATGGAGAATGTGATTTTATACTTACTGCAAATCCTACATCTTATGTGATTGATACGCCGATTATTTCGGTTGTAGAAGCAAAAAATGATGATTTGGCAATGGGAGTCGGGCAGTGTGCGGCACAAATGTACGCCTCAAAAATACGAAATGAAGAAGATGGTAAACCGCTCGAAATCATATACGGATGCGTCACCAACGGACGTGACTGGCAGTTTATAAAGCTGGAAAACAATCAACTCCTAATTGATGAGAAAGTATATTTTATCGAAAATCTTGAAACTATTCTCGGCATTTTCCAACATATTATAGATTATTACAAATCTATACTCGAACCCGTGACAGCTTGACGAGAGTTACGAACTCAAAATAATTGCGAATTATGGCTTACAAAGATTTCACGCTAAAGGATTTAGAAAAAAAATTTGGTATTAATAGCCAAGTGGATAAGCTATTTGACACATCAAGTATAACAAAAATAAATCCGAGTGCTTGGCTGAAAGAATCATTAGAATACGGGCAGGAGTTACGTCTGAATACAGAAAAAGCAAAGTCAGAAGCGATTGTAATGCCCATTTTGATAGACCTCAAAAAACGTAATGACAATTTTTTCACTATTTTTTCGGGTAATACGCTGAAGGTGGACAAAGAACAGGGCTTGAGCGGTGAATGTGATTTTATACTCAGTGCTAATGCCAAGGCATATACGATTGATACGCCTATCATTTCTGTTGTAGAAGCAAAAAATGATGCCTTGGCACTTGGGGTAGGACAATGTGCAGCGCAAATGTACGCCGCAAAATTGCAAAATGAAGAAGACGGTGAACCTATTGATGTAATGTACGGCTGTGTGACGAATTCGGATTTGTGGCAATTTCTGAAATTAGAAAATAATCATCTTATTATTGATAAAAATATTTACTATATTAAAGAACTCGAAACTATTCTCGGCATTTTCCAACATATTATAGATTATTACAAATCTGTACTTGAACCTGTGCCGGTCTAAAATCCCAAAAATAAATTCCAACGCACCTCACCTTACGACATGCAAATCAAAGACAAAACAAGAATCTTCGAAATCCTCGCCGTCGTCCTGACGGGTGTGGGAAAATTCATTTGTATGGATTGGTTGAATTGGCGATTGCTGTATATTTTGGTGATTGGTATATTCTGGATTGGATATATAGGTTACAAGTGTCAACGAGAACATGGCATGTTTGACTATTGGGGGATTGGCAAGACAAATTTTCGGAAAACTTTTCTTGAATTACTCCCCGTCGGCTTAGTATGTGTCATTACATTTATCGTTATCGGAAATTATCGCGGGACAAATATTTTGAATTGGCACATTATACCCATTTTGTTGTTGTATCCGCTTTGGGGGGTAGTGCAACAATTTATCGTGGTGGGATTAATTACCAAAAATCTACGAGATATGAAGCGCACTCAATTGTCTGCTTGGTCGATTGTGTTGATTACTGCTCTGATATTTGGGGCGGTGCATTATCCGCATAATATGCTCATTGCAGGTACGTTTGTATTGGCTCTTGTTTATGCGGCATTATCATTGAAAAATAGAAATTTGATTGTATTGGGAACGTTTCATGGATGGTTGGGGGCGTTTTTTTATTATACGGTATTGGGGCGGGATGCTTGGGGAGAGGTTTTTGGCGTATTGTTTTAGAGGTTTGAAAATTAGTAAATTAAATTTGTTTGTGTAATAAATTTTTTCCCATAAACAAAAGATGAATTTCACTTGTTAATTGTTCCTATTAAAAAGTAAAAAAAAATATGGTTTCGGAAAAAATGACAAAAGCACTCAATCAACAGATTGGGTTGGAAGCAAAAGCATCGTTTTTATATCTGTCGATGGCGGCTTGGTGCGATGCAGAGGGCTTGGAAGGCTGTTCGCGGTTTATGCACCGCCAAGCCGACGAGGAACGGGCGCACATGCTACGCATATATGCGTATATGAGTGAAGTGGATGCACATGCGCTTACGCCTGCAATCAAGCAAGTGCCACATAGTTTTGCATCTCCACAGAAGATGTTTGAGATGGTGTATGCACATGAGCAAAAGGTGACAAAATCTATCCATGATTTAATGGAAATTGCAAAGTCGGAAAATGATTTTTCGACGGATAATTTTCTCCAGTGGTATATCGCCGAACAACGTGAAGAGGAAAGCCTGATGCGTTCTATTTTGGATAAGATTAAATTAATTGGTGATAGCCCAATGTCTTTGTATTACATTGATAAAGAGATAGATGTGATAAATACTGCCGAAATGAAAAAGGAGGAGAGTGGTGAGTAGTTGCGGGTTGCGAGTTATTTGAAGTTATTGATACCACAACACTATGAGCAAACGCATCACAACTATTACTTTCTTCAAATACAAAGGCTTCCGCAATAAATGGTGGGGACTTGGTATGATGGGGAAAGCGCATGATTTTCTCGGCAAAGTAGAGGGCTTACATTTCTATAAATTGATGGGTTGCGGGAAGAATGAAGGCTTCAATCCTTATCCTGATTGGAGTACGTATTCGTTACTTGCTGTGTGGGACGAAGAGGCGGATGCAGAGCGTTTTTTAGCTTCCGAATTAATGAATTTGTACCATGAAAAAACCGTTGAAATGTGGACGATTTTCATGAAAAATATCGTCGCAAAAGGCATGTGGTCAGGGCAAAGTCCCTTTACACAAAGCTCTACGCTTGACCCCGATATTCCACTTATTGCAGTGATAACCCGTGCTACAATCAAAACCCAAAAACTAATCTCCTTTTGGCGATATGTGCCGACTTCTCACCTCCAATTACGTGGTAATGAAGGCTTGATTTACAGCAATGGTATTGGCGAAATCCCTGTGGTACAGATGGCTACGTTCAGCATTTGGAAAGACAAGGCTTCGTTGATGAATTTTGCCTATAAAAGCCGTGAACACCACATCGCCATTCAAAAAACACGACAATTGGATTGGTATAAAGAAGAAATGTTTACACGATTCCAACCTTACAAATCAGTAGGAACTTGGAAGGGCGTGAATCCGTTGGAGTCGTTTATCCGTTGATTCGTGTGCTCGTTATTCGTTGATTCGTTATTCGTGTATTTGCTAACGAATAACGAATAACGAATCAACGAATAAAACGAACGCTACTTCCACTTGATATTACATCCCGCAGAAGGGTAGTGTGGTTCGGGAACTGCCTTTCCGCTAATGATTAAATCGATCGCTTTACGCATATCTTCGCCGGTTACGGGTTTATCGTTGCCGGGACGTGAGGCGTCGATTCTACCGCGATATGCCAAGTTCATTTCCGCATCAAATACATACAAATCGGGTGTACACGCTGCATCATACGCGCGTGCGACTTCCTGACTCTCATCATACAAATACGGGAAATTATAACCCGTAGACTTGGCATGTTCGGTCATGCGTTCGGGTCCGTCTTGCGGGTGTGTAGCGACGTTATTTGAACTGATACCAATGAAGGAAACCCCCTTCGCTGTGTAGTCATTCGAGAGGCGTACCAACTCATCATTCACATGAATCACAAATGGACAGTGATTGCAAATGAACATGATAACGGTGGCTTTTTCGCCTTTTAAGTCATTCGAGTTCAGGGTTTTACCCGAAACTGTGTCGGGCAAATTAAATTCGGGTGCTTTTGTGCCAAGCGGCAACATAGTGGATTCTGTTAATGCCATTTTATCTGCTTAATATTGATTATTCTTTCTGATATAAATATATCTAGCAAGTTACTTCTTTTTTTTCACTACGATAAATTATATTAGGATAATTTTCAATTCTCTTTCTGACCAAAAAAGTAATAACAAACCACCTGACCAATTAATGAATTCCCTTCCTATCTTCAAAATATTGTTGCGAAAAACAGACATGTTTAGAAATAAAAACAGCATATTTAATTTTCGTGCAGAAGTAGTGAACACTTTTTTTGAAATATCGTAGGCTACCCAAATTTAGTATCACGCAGAGAACGCGGAGTTCGCAGAGATTTTTTTACTAAGCCTCTGCGAACTCTGCGTTCTCTGCGTGAAAAGTGTCCACTACATTTCTAAACATGCCAAAAAAACATTCAAAAGCAAATTTATTTATTTCGCGTTCCTTAATACACTTTCGCATAGAAATGGCTGCTCGAATTATCGGGCAGCCATTCTTTGTTTCATCACTTCGGCTATCGTAGTGCGTTCGATTTTGCTTTCGCACCAAAGTTGTAATTGATTGACCGGAATATCTGTTATTATGGAGTTCAGTGTTTTTTCTTTAAGAACATCATATAATTTTTCCCAAATAATTTTTTTCTCAGTATAACGGACTGCTTGGTCTAACTCATTGAAAGCCCCTAGAATATATTGTTGGATATCTGAATTATGCTTCGCTCTTTTGAGGTATTTTTGTACAGATTGAATATGTTTATCAAGTTCATCCGGTGTTTGTTCGTATGCTATTACCAACAGCCAAAAACGAAGTTTAATTTGTATCTCTTTTCTAATTGTGGGTCGCTTTATGGATAGTATCTCGTTGAGCCATGATCGGGCTTTTTCCCACTCGCCAAATGTACTGTAAAAGATGATGATATTACGAAATAAGGGTAGTTTTTCGTGCAGTTTCAGGGTGAAAATATATTGGTCCTCTACCATTTTTTTGATAATCAACCCGCCGTCTTCCTGCTTTAAATTCCTTTGGCAATCGGACAAACCGAAGCTGTAAGCAGCATAAATGGTATGCGGCGACCTCAATTGTAAATTTTCTATTATTTTGATAAAATCCAGTACATGATTCGACTCGTTGCCCAGTTTTCTTTGCCAGAATAATGCAATTAAATAAATGGCAATCCATCCTTCGTTTGTAAATATAAAGTTATGTTGTTCAAATAGTTGTACAATTTTTGAAACATAAAAATATGCCTGTGCTCTATCCTTTTTAATCTCAAGATGGTATCTGAATTTTATCCGGTAATAACTGATTCGGGCAGCCACAGAGGACGAATCGGAATAAGAATTCGTCAAACATTCGTTGACGATTTGCTCTACTGCCAAACGGTTGTTAGCATCAGCCAAACTTCTATCTGTATGTAAAATAATGATAATTCTATCTGCCATGTCTGCATAATTCATCTCCTCATTCAATCTATTTCTCACAAGTGCCTGTTCTTCGATTAGTTTCAAATATTCATCATGCTTTCCTATCCTGTCGGCTATTATTTTTTCCCATCTTATCACATCTAAAAGCGATAAAAAACGCTCATATTCAGTAGCTAATTTTCGTGCCTTTTTTACCAGTTTACCAAGCGCACTCCACAAGCTTTTTTGATACAAAATCGAAATCTGCTGCAATAGTACCCCAAGTTCCGAATCAACAGATTTACTGACATGAAACACATGTAATGATTCCAGAATTTTTTCATTTAGGATACTCTTATCATCATAGGTAAAACCCTTTTTTGCAACCTTTTCTTCATTATAATACTCCTGATGATTCAAAAGGTCGAACAACGATAAGTACTTGGGAGATTGCCCCTTTCCCAGACCGGATTGAGCGTATAATTTGAAGTGCCGTTTTTCGGCTTTAGACATAGATTGAACCAATTCGTGCAAGTGCATAACATTACAAATGTTAAAATTAAAAAATAAAAAAAAACGTTTATCTCTCGGAAAATGAAGAAGATTGTCTTTTTTAATATTGACATGTAATAAGTTTGATTATTAACGATTTAAATGTTGAATTATTTTTTATTCATTTGTTTTTATAATAAAAAACATTGGTTTGACCATCCGAAGTTTTTGAGTATATGTCTTTGTACTTATTGAAAAAAGATACGAATATTGTATCAAGGAACAGCAAAAAACGATATTGAAAAAGGCTAAACCCCAAACAGCCTGTAACCCATCGGAGGCAATATAAAAATCCCAACAGAATGAATAGCAACAGATAAACACTTAACCTCTGAAAGCTTGGAGAAAACCATAAAATTCTAACATCAACATGGTCAAAAAAGGCGGAGCACAATTGTGTTCCGCCTTTCTCTTGGAGTTATTTATTGAAATTCAACGATGTTTTCAAGTCTATAGGATAGAGTCTATTTCACCTTCACAAAACGATGAATACTCGTCTCCATATCATCCGTCAAATGTAGGAAATACGTTCCTTCTGCTAATTGACTGATGTTTACCGTCGCTGCTCCGTTGGTGACATTTACTTCCTTGATAATCAATTTACCAAGCTCGTCATATACACTTCCTGTGAGTTGTTCACAAGCACCTGAGACTGTAAGACGAAAATCGTCCTTAGCAGGATTAGGAGATAAAGCAACTTGTTCAAGACATTGTGCTTGATTCGTGATATTATTGTCGATTACAGACTGCTCTACAGAAATAGAAACATTATCAATACCAAAGGACTCATCGCTCATACCTTGTGTCAGGTGTGCGGAAAATGTGATTTTCAACAAGTCGTCCGTATTAAGAAAAGTACGGCAGATTTCATACTTCGAATCTGTAAAACGAGTAAAATGACCATTAAATTCACCCGTCTTTGCCGCACCTGTGGTGAAGGCGTGATTTTCTATTTTCTCCTCGCTAAATGGCTGAGGATAAGATTGTGTCGGGTCATCGTAAGTATTGGAAAATGTAGTAGATAGAATGTTTCTTTCAGGCGATAAATCCACCGAAAAAACATCCGGTCCGTGAATGTCGCTATTGCCATCCCAAGAGTCCATGACCCATACATCGAAGCAGATAGTCATATTCACATTTACAGGAGTATTAGGTAAAGTCAAGGTTACAGGACTTTCATTGAATGTCCCCAAAACGGTGCTTTTGTCAATCGTGGTGCTGGTCGAGTTTGACCATTCACTACCAACGCCACGTTCAAAATCTTCCGTGTAAATTTCTTTAGCAGTTTCGTTGTTATCCTGTGTAAAAGCAGGAATAGACAGCATTGAAAATACCAATACTAATGCAATACATGTAAAAGTAGTTTTTTGCATAATTTTTAATTTTTTTTGTGTAAAAATGTATAGAATAGAGTCGCTAAAATGATTGTTTTAATTTTCTCATAATCAGAGGATTAGATTGACATCAAATTACGAACCTTTTTTACCACCAACGTAATAATTTGATTTTTAGTTGGTTGTCGAACAAGACTTTAACTATAATGATGTGGTAGTTTAACATTTTGGTGGGTAGTCAAGAGAAAAAGTGATACAAAAAGTAAAGGCTGTCCACTTCGTGAACAGCCTTTATTTTCCTCAATACATCGGGATTATAATTTGGAACTTTTCATTTGTCCGCATCTTAATTCATTGATAATTAATAACTGTATTAAATCGTTGATTTTGAGCGAATTAAAAGACGAATAACCAGCCAACGAATAACGGGTCACGGCATTATTTTGCCGCAAGTCCCAATAATAGCCCAAAATATAAATTCGGTATGACCTCAAAACCACTATTTCGCAAAGTATTATTAAAAAAAGCATCGTCAACAAAAGAACGGTCAGTAAATGCATCACCGGGGACATTGCTATTATAATATACCGCTTTTGCACCAATACCAATTGCGAAATCAACCGCAAATTTATTTTTAAATACATTATTTGTAATACCGACTTTGGGCATAAAACCAATGACATTTCGATTAGCGCGAACATCAATAGTTTGCTGGTAAGCACCATTTTCTCGCCAAAATGTGCGTCTGCCGTATTGCTGCACAAATTTATACAATATCTCCGGCGCAACATAACCCTGTATTCTATCGCCTTTTGTATAATAAAAACGCATTTCGGAACGCGAACGAATTCCCCATCTTTTATCATCAAAGAAAGCCGGATTATTAAAAACGTAGCCCAACTGCTGCTGGAATCCTATTTTGGGCTTGAAGATATACTCGACACCAAGTTGCACAACAGGTTCGATTTCCAGCAAACTGTACAAAGAATATTTGACAACTATTTTGGGTGAAAACGGAGCTTTTAATGCTTCATCTTGGGCTTGTGCTACCGAGAAATTTGATAGCATAAATACGACACATAACGTGCAGATTATCAGGTATTTCATTGTTTGTTTAATTAGTGATTAGTGATTGGTGATTAGTAATTGGATGTTACATTTAATCCTATCAACTAATCACTAATCACCAATCACGAGTCACTAATCAAGGACGCAATTGAAGTGAAGAAAGCTGAGTAATTTGGTGAATGTCAGTGTAATCGAATTGATAGAGATTCTCCGCACCTACGGCGATGAGTAAGCCATCTAATGGAATGACATCAAAAGCATTGACCGGAATATTACCTATAATCGTGGCATTATATGGGTCGCTCACATCGAATACCCGAATACCCGCGTCGCCGTCTGTTACGAATAGATGATTGCCATCCAAGCCCAAACCTGCGGGGCTATTCAGGTCATAATCAGCGATAGTAAATGGTTGTGTAGGGTCACTAACATCAACAATTTCAAGGCGATTGAAATCTACAAAACCACGACAGCCCTCTATGGTGCGTACAGTCACAAAAGCAATGGAGTCATTTGCCACCACAGGGTCGCAACCAAAGAAATGCTCATGCTCTGCCAATAATTGCGGATTCGATGCAGTGCTAATATCAAAAATGTACATTCCTGTTTGCGAACCAATGAACAACAAGTTATTATACGGAAACATGGTCTCAACACCAAAGTCAAGTTCAATTGTATTTCCTACCTGTACAGGCTCAACAGGATTTGCCAGATTAAATACTTTTATAGATTGATTATCAAGGGTGTAAAGGAAATCACCGACCACAGTCATAGCCGCCAACGAGCCACCGACACCCGTGCCTGAAGACCCGGCAAGGTCGCTCTCAAGGCTACTGCATTGGAGATAAAAAGCTGAGATAAATACAAGACCTATGATTTGATATATTTTTTTCATTTTAAATGAATTGAAGAGTTGTTGAATTGATGAATTGACGAGTAAATGATGGTTGTTGAGTTGTCGTTATACATGATAACTCGTAACCCGTAAATCGTTCTACCGCTGACAAGCGGGGTTAGTCAGTGTAGCAGCTTCCCAACGCATCACAAAGCCTTGTGCCGGGTCGATACATTCAAAATAGCCGGTATAGAAATCAGGATAGGCTTGCGAACGAGGCGGATAAACACCTTCTACACGATTGATTTCTTTCACGTCATCAATATCGCTGATGTCGATGGTGAGCAGGTCTTCGTAGTTATCGGCGTACATCAGATTATCTACTATCAAAATGTCTTTATTGCCCGGAATTTGGATAAAACTCATAGGTATAGGGTTTTCGGGATTGGTGTTGTCGATGATGTGTACGCCTTGTCCGCGTTCACCTACATATATCAGATTGTCTTTATAGTAGATTTTACCGAGTTGTTCAATCGGCTGTGGAGGTAGGCTCATGACAGAGTCCGCGATTTCTACTGTAATATAAACGGGGCTTAAACCTTCCACTGTAAAGTCTTCGCCAACGTTATCCCTGCAAGAGAAAACTAGTATGATTAGCGGAATAAAAAAGGTGAGAAAATGTAGTTTTTTCATAATTTGGTGTGTAATTTTCGTGAAAAAATAGTGCAACTATGTTGCATTTAATATTTAATTAGCAACAAAAATAATGCCTCTTTAGCGATGGACGGTAAATGATTGAGGGTGGACGGCGATTGATTTAGGGTTGTTATTTTATTGATTATCAATAATTTAAAATTATTTTTTACAAATAAATTAACCTTATTATTATGATAATTATTTAACAAATAAAAATAATTAACAAATAAAAAACGAGTCCCGAAGGACTCGTTTTTCAATTATTATATTTTGCGAAGCAAAAAAATCATTAATCATTAATCGTTAACCATTAATCATTATTTATACGCTTTTATTTCGCCGGATTTGATACCGTTGACATATTTTTTAAGTTCTTCTTTTACCACGGGGGCGAGGAGGAATAAACCAATTACATTCGGAAATACCATTGCAAATATCATCGCATCCGAGAAGTCGGTGACAGCACCAAGACTCGCCGCTGCACCAATCACTACGAATACACAGAATAAAATCTTGTACACGTAATCTGCTGTTTTGCTTTTTCCAAATAAATAAAACCACGCTTGTAAGCCGTAATACGACCAAGAGAGCATAGTAGAAAAAGCAAATAAAATTACTGCAATAGTTAATACATAGGGAAACCATGAAATATTGGATGCAAAAGCAGCAGAGGTAAGTTCTACCCCGCCCATATTGCCGGCTGTACCGTATGTGACGAGTCCGCCGTCCATATTAGCAATGATGATAACGAGTGCGGTCATCGTACAAATGACAACTGTATCTACGAAGGGCTCAAGTAGTGCCACGATGCCCTCACTTGCGGGGTGGTCGGTACGTACTGCCGAGTGTGCAATAGCTGCCGAACCGACGCCTGCTTCGTTGGAGAATGCTGCACGTCGTACCCCTTGAATCAATGCACCGACAAAACCTCCTGCGATACCTGCACCTGTAAATGCACCGGAGAAAATCTGTCTAAATGCTTCGGGTACAGCACCGAGATTCATAAAAATAATGATCAATGCTGCCGCTACATAAATGATTGCCATAGCCGGAACAATTTTTTCGGCTACCGAACCAATACGCTTGATACCGCCAATGATAACGATGGCAACAAGTATTGCCATAACGACACCAAAACCAAAACCTGCGGCAGTGGAATCTGTGCCTATCATCTGCGTAAATTGGGCTGCAGCTTGATTGGCTTGGAACATATTGCCACCACCAAATGAACCGCCTACACACATAATGGCGAAGAAAACGGCGAGTACTTTGCCGAGTCCGCCCATGCCTTTTTCGGCAAGTCCGCGACTGAGGTAGTACATCGGACCACCATAGATAGTGCCGTCAGGACCAACTTCGCGGTACTTGACACCGAGCGTACATTCAGTGAATTTGGAGGACATGCCCAACAGTCCGACAATGATCATCCAGAAAGTCGCGCCCGGACCGCCTATCGCAATGGCAATGGCAACTCCGGCAATATTTCCAAGTCCTACGGTAGCAGAGAGTGCTGCTGTAAGTGCTTGGAAGTGACTGACTTCCCCCGCGATATTGTCGGCTTGAATGGTGTCGAGGTTGTCAGTGGTACGTTGGGCGGGTTGCTTCGGTGGGGTGTATTTACCACGCACTACGTCAATCGCTAATTTGAATTTGGTGATATTGACAAAACCGAAGTATAAGGTGAAGAACAAAGCTCCACCAACTAAAATGAACAAAACAATCGGAACACTTTCGCCACCGATAGTTACGGGAAAGAATACAATGCTACTTATAAAATCGGTAGCAGGCTGTACAAATTCATTGACTCTTTCGTCCAATCCTTTGGCGTCTTGTGCCATGCTCAATAGCGGCATTAGCAGTGCGCCAAACATCATTAAAATACGTTTCATAACGTGAAAATTATCAAATTCCAAATTCCAAATCCCAAATTCCAACTTGCATACGTAATTACATTATATTTGTTGGAATTTGGATTTTGTGATTTGGAATTTATCTTAGGTTTGCAATGGTAAATCGAAAAAAACTCTTGTCTTTGAATGCACGAAGTTAATATTTCATTTTAGAATTTGCCAACTCAATTCCAATTTTATAGGGATTTTTGGCGATATAATGGTGTAGTATTACGTAATACAGGCATTCTTGTCTGTACTTGGACTTGTATGACAGGCGAGAGTGTCTTTGTTACGGTTAAATAAAAAAGGAACTTTCTTCAATGTGTTCGCCAATTTTGAATTTTGAATGAAAAATTTTGAATGATAAAAAATATATAATTTGTTAATTATTAATTATCAGTAAGAAATAAAATAAGATTCAACAAGATTCAATGAACCTACTCCGGAGTAGATTCAGACAATACGATGTGTCTCATAATAGTTTAGATGAAGACATGAGAATGCTTATGAAGAGAGCCGTTAAAATCCTCCTTGAGAATGCTTAGTCAATTAAAATTTAAATGATGCAATACGGAAAAACATTAAAATTAATCAGAGATAAAAAGCAATATACATTAGAATATGTTGCCAAGCAATCTGGTATTTCTACGGATATATTAACCGAAATAGAAAACCAATCGGAAACCCCTGATAACGAGCTACTCACTAAGTTGTCTGACTTGTATAAAGTTCCTGTGCATATCATCGAACATCTCTCCGACGACCAAAATACAAACGGCGGTACAGACGAACAAAGAAGAAAAGACCTCAAAGACAATGTTATCCATGCTTTGTATCTTGAAGATAATTTTGATTTTGATAAAGTGGTAGATAATTTAGGAGAGTTACGAGAGCTAAAAATAAAAAGAGAAGGGCTGAAAGTTGGTTGATGCTCACCAATCAAAATATTGTTATATCCGATAATGTCATAACAGACAAAATTCATACGGCAAGTGCGTAATCGCGTTCACCTTTGAGCGCATCAGCCGCAAAAGCCAAAGCTGCATGAATATGCTGCGCCTCCAAACGATACTCACGCATCAATTCATCATCCGACCTCCCCACCGACAATTCCTCCAAAATCAACTCTACCGTAATGCGCGTACCTTTCACCACAGGCTTGCCAAACATCACAGTTGGTTTGATTTCTATCCAATCCATATAATTTTTCATGGTATAATTTTTTTCAAAAATACAAAAAAATTTCCTCATTTGCTTTACTTATTTGCTGTAATCGGTTATATTTGCTTGTAACAGAAAAAATTATGCGTACAATAACAGTAGATATTATCAATGAAAAAGCCTTCAATCTTCTAAAAAATTTGGAGGTACTTCAACTCATTCGCTTACGGGAGGACGAGAAAGTAACAGCACAAAAAAACAATTTATCAAAATTCAAAGGCGCACTCAAAAAGCAACCTATTGAAGATATTGAATTGCAACTCAAAGAATTACGCAACGCATGGGAATGAAATATCTATGGGATACGAATATAGCTATCTATTTTTTACAAGAACAATTTCCACCGAATGCCGAGCAATTTATAGATGAAACGATGCAAAATTCAATGCCGTCAATCTCGGTAATTACTGAAATTGAACTTTTATGTTGGAAAAATGCAAGCGAAGAAGAATTGGAAGTCATGCACAATTTTATCAATGGCGTGACTATTTTTAATCTCGAAGATGCTACTAAATATAAAACTGTCGAAATACGTAAAGTGCATAAAATCAAACTTCCCGATGCAGTTATTGCCGCTACCGCACTTGTTTACAAACAGATATTACTGACAAGAAATACTAAAGATTTCAAAAATATTATTCCACCTACACAACTCATCAATCCATTTGAACAGTAAAAATTTACATGCTTTATTCGGGTTAATGTGATTGAATAAAAAAGGGCTTTCTCCAAAAATGAAGAAAGCCCCGAAATGATATTTTTCAAGTCCACCTATGGACTATCGACCACCGACTATCGACTTCTCTCAACTATAAATCTCCCCACCACTCTCCACAAATTCCTGCGCTTTCTCCTTCATCCCTTCGGTGAGTGCTTCGGCTTCTTCCAATTTCTTTTTCGCGGCGTAGTCGCGGACATCTTGCGTGAT